>Ga0208316_1000524_pt1 | contig 31746 bp, 29 predicted proteins | sample MalvireepMed_231_FD_184240 | JGI IMG/M metagenome (GOLD analysis project Ga0208316, IMG submission 184240) | Marine viral communities from the Global Malaspina Expedition - Malaspina viral metaG DeepMed_231 (SPAdes) (version 2) | ecosystem: Environmental > Aquatic > Marine > Oceanic | place... | reverse complement strand
CGGTCACCGTCAATATTCAGTGCAACGAGCAGGTCGCAGGCACTTAGCGAGCGTTAACTTCATGCAGGATTCGCGCAATACCCCTGATCACGATGATGATATCGATATCATCACTCCGGTCGATTTTACACCGCCGCCCGCTGCCGGGCGCCGTATTGGGTTGCGCTTGCGCTGGTATCACGTGGCACTCATGGTGGCCCTGCTGATGGTGGCTGGTGCGGCCTGGTTCGTGCTCACGGCACGTTCCGTCTTCATCGATACAACGCCGCCCATGGCAAGTGTAGAGATTACTGAAGGTTTCGCTTTACGAGTCGGACCCCGTTACCTGATGCTGCCAGGCGATTACGGTGTGACCCTGAGCGCCCCTGGTTACCATACCAGCGACACCAGTGTGACAGTCGGTGAGCAGCAGGCACAGACACATCCCTTCGAGCTGCAGCCCATGCACGGCTTCGTCAGCATCAGTGTCAACGGAGAACAGCAGCAGCCACTGCCGGGTGCGCGAGTGACACTGGACGGTGTCGATATCGGTGAGACTCCGTTGGTCAACGTAGAGATCGAGCCAGGCGAGTATCAATTGCAGATCCGCATGGATCGCTACCTTCCCTACGATCAGCCCCTTCAGGTCACCGGGCGCCTGGTGGAACAGTCACTGACTCCGACGCTCGACCCGGCATGGGCCAGTGTCAGCTTTAATACCACGCCAGCCGGTGCGGACATCATTGCCAATGGTGAGCTGCTGGGTGTTACACCCGCTACCATAGATCTTCTGCAGGGTGTTTATGACGTAACGCTGAAGCGTGCCGGCTTCAAGGCCTGGCAGGACAATCTGCAGGTCAGTCCCGGCGAGGATGTTGCCCTCCCCGATGTAGCGCTGGAAGCCGCTGATGGACTGGTATTCATTCGCTCGGAGCCAGGCAATGCCAATGTCACGATCAATGGGGAGTATCGCGGGCAGACGCCACTGGAAGTCTCTTTGCCGCCAGGTGAGACACATGAGGTCCGGCTGTTCCGGACCGGGTTTGAGACGGCCATTCGCCGTGTCACAACCAGCGCGGAACAGGAAAGCGATATCACCATTGCGCTGGATCCGGTAACCAGTCTGGTAAGAATCATCGCCCAGCCTGCTGATGCCGAACTGTATGTGGATGGTGAATATCGGGGCAGTGCCAATCAGACAGTCGAACTGCTCGCCGCCAGTCAGCGAATCGAAATTCGTAAAGAAGGCTATGTCGCCTACACCAGCAATTTCACCTCGCGTCCCGGTCTGGATCAGGAAATTCGCGTCCAGCTGAAAACCGAAGAACAGGCCCGGCTGGAGTCAATCGAGCCCGTCATTACCACGGCCGCCGGACAGACCCTGGATCTGCATTACCCATCGCGATTCACGATGGGCGCTTCGCGCCGAGAGCCTGGCCGCCGGGCAAACGAAACCCTGCGCGATGTTATTCTGGAAAAACCTTTTTATCTGTCCCGTAATCTTGTCACCAACGAACAGTTCAAACAGTTCCGGCCAGACCACTCTTCCGGTGTGATTCAGGGTCAGTCACTGGATCTGCCACGTCAGCCGGTTGTGCAGGTCACCTGGCAGGATGCGGCTCTGTACAGCAACTGGCTGAGCGAACGTGAAGGGCTGGAGCCGTTCTACACCGTAGTGGACGGTCAGGTAACGGGCTTCAATCCGCAGTCCACCGGATATCGCCTGCCTACCGAAGCTGAGTGGGAATGGGCATCTCGCACGGACGAGCAGGGCAACAGTTTCCGATTCCCATGGGGAGATGCATGGCCGCCCAGCGAACAGATCGGTAACTTTGCTGATGAATCGACCAGCGCTTTCCTGGGCCAGTATCTGCGCGGCTATAACGACAGCTATCTGGCTTCTTCCAATGTGGGTTCTTTCCCGGCCAATGCGCGTGGCCTGTATGATATGGGTGGCAACGTGTCCGAATGGATGCACGATGTATATGGGGCGGTCAGTGGACTCAGCTCTCAGGTTGACGTTGATCCACTGGGGCCTGAGGAAGGCCGCTACCGCACCATCAAAGGCTCAAGCTGGATGCACGGCTCCGTCGTGGAGCTGAGGGCGTCGTATCGCGATTTTGGTGAACAGGCTCGCAATGATCTTGGCTTCCGGGTGGCGAGGTATCTGGGCGAATGAACACAATCTACACCGGTCTTAAATCCCTGATTGCGCTGGCCTGCTTCTGCCTGGTGCTGGTCACGGCAGTTTATGCCCAGCAGCCTGCGCAGCAGGAGGATGTTCAGGATGATTCTCAGGCCTCGCAGCAGGGTTCAAGCGACGGGGATGCCGCCGATGAACCGAACGCCGAGATGCCGGACATCGATAGCCAGCCAATTGAACCGGCAGAGGGCGACGGGCCAGGACGCTTTATTCCCTCCGAACAGATTTCTCAGGACCTGGGCGTCTCGTTTCCGGTCGACATTTAACTGACTGCAGGATTGCTGAATGAAACAAAAATACCTGTCTGAAATTATCTACCAGATCTTTGCCCTGATCATTGTGGTGATCGTTGTGCATGCCGTCTATGTGGCGGTCATCAGACCCAACGCTGACATCATTCAGCAGCAGCAGACCATGATGCAGGAGGCCGACGAGGACTACGTGCCTGAGCGGTCTTTGTATATTGTTCTGCGCGATTTTGAACAGGAAACCTGTATTATCCTGTTCCTCTGGGCCCTGTCCATTGTGGGCATGAAAATGGTTCGCACCATGCGGGAAAGAGCCCTGCTGGATCGCGAGATGCTACAGGTCAGTGACGGGACAAGTATCCTTCCCGAGGACGCGCGACAGTATGCGCGACCTGTTCAGGCGCTACCGGACAGAGAAAAGGGATACCTGCTACCCAGGGCTTTGCTGGCGGGCCTGCACCGCTTCGGCACAACGCGTAATGTCCAGGATGTTTCAGCAACCATTCGAGATGTCTGTGACAGCGAGGCTGAGCGACTGGAAAGTGAACTGGCCATCGTGCGCTACATTGCCTGGGCCATCCCCTCCATCGGCTTCCTCGGAACGGTGCGTGGCATCGGTACTGCACTGGGTCAGGCACACCAGGCCGTTAGTGGCGATATCCTGGGTGTTACTGTCAGCCTGGGTGTGGCGTTTAACTCCACCTTCGTTGCACTGGTGACCAGCATCATGTTGATGTTTGTACTGCACCAGTTGTCGCTGATCCAGGATCGTCTGGTGCTCGACACGCAAACCTATTGCGACAATCATCTGATCAACTACCTGCAAGTACCGGGTCGCAATAACAGCCGACCACTTGCTGGTGATGAAGTGCTGGAGCCTGCATGAGTGCAATTCTGGAGCTGAATGACCAGGCGCTGAACCTGTACCGCGATGGCCAGCTGGTGGCCAGCAGTCCGGGTTATGCGTTGGTACATGGCAAAGTTCCAGTATTCGGTGATGAGGCAGCTGCCAAAAGCCGTCTACACCCCGTCAACAGTTACAATGAGTTCTGGCATCGGCTGGGCATGGATCCGCTGCCACGGCAGATCGCCAACTTCCGGCACCATGCAGACATGGCTTATGCCCATCTGATGCACCTGTCGGAACTGAGTGCTTATCAGGGCGAGCTGGTTATCGCAGTGCCGGGCAGCTTCTCACGCGAGCAGCTGGCGGTGTTATCCGGAATCGCCCAGCAAAGTCCGTTTGTCCCTAAGGCAATGGTGGACACCGCCATTGTGGCGGCTACCGCAGCGCCGACTGACAGTGAACAGCTGGCCTTTATTGACCTGCAACTGCACCAGGCCACGATTACTGTGATTCGTAACAACAATGGTCGCTTGCAGCGCGACCAGGTGCTTCGCGTGCAAGGCGGAAGCTGGCACGGCATGGCCAACTCTCTGGTGCAGACAGTCACCGACGCATTTATTGAGCAGTGCCGATTCAATCCGCAACACAGCGCTCAATGGGAGCAGCAGCTGTACAACGAAGTGCCGGACTGGCTGCGCGCCATTAATTCCGCAACACCGGAAATATCCATCGAAATAGAGACCGACCAGGCACGTCACAAAGCAACGGTACAGACGGCAGATATACTGGGTGACCTGCAGATGATGCAGTCGCGCATTGAGCAGCAGCTCGCTGGACTTGCGTCGAGCCTGGGCGGATCACTGCCGGTCCTGTTGTCATCGCGTGCAGCGTTGATGCCGGGGCTCAAGTCAACACTTCAGGCCGGCGGATATTTGGCCGCCACTGCAGTCGTCAGCGGCGAGCAGCTTGCCGAGGCAGCCTTGCGTCTGGCAGCCAACGCACCCGGAGGACAATCGGCCGTACCTTTCATTCAGAGTGCACGGCGACAGCAGGCAGCTCCCGAAAATACGGCCACCCACAGACACGAACCAGCCACGCATGTATTGCTCGATGGCCTGGCGTGGCCGCTGTCGCATCAGACCTGGATTGCCGCCGCTGAAGTTCCGGCAATCGTCGCAGACAACCCACCGGGCACAGTGCTGGAGAGGGCCGGCAAGCGCCTGCAGTTAATCAGGGTGCAACATGGCGGGTAAAAAAAAACGCGGCTCATTCAACCCCCTAAGCCTTGCCTTTCTGGATGTGATGTCCTGTGGCTTCGGGGCCGTCGTTTTGCTGTTTCTTATTCTTGACCATACCGCCACCGAGGCGCGCAACGAGGCAGACCCCAATCTGACGGCAGAAGTGAATCTGCTTGAAGACGAAATCGTGGAAGGCCAGGAAAACCTGTTCCAGATTCGCAACACTCTGGATCGCGTCAGCCTGGAAGTGGTTGAAGCACAGGGTCTGGCGGACCGGATTCAAAGTGAGATTGATGACTTTCTGGCGCAACTGGCTGCGCTGGAAGGAGACTCGATGGCCACCGAGGAAAGCGTGGAAGACCTGCGCGCAGATATTCAGGCCCTTGAGGAAGAATTGTTGCGGCTGCAGTCGACGGCCGAAGCCGAACGGGGACAGAGCAACCGCCAGTTTCTTGGAGACGGCGATCGTCAGTATCTATCGGGGATGTTGTTGGGGGGCAATCGTATTCTGATTCTGCTGGACACTTCAGCCAGCATGCTGGATGAAACTCTGGTCAATGTGATTCGCACCCGCAACATGTCGGATACTGTGAAAAAGCAGACTGCGAAGTGGCGCCGCGCTACGCGAATCGTCGAGTGGATCAGCGCCCAGTTGCCGGTAATCAGCCAGTATCAGGTGCTGGCATTTAACGAAACCGTGCAGCCGGCCTTGCCCGGCAGCGAGAACATGTGGCTTGAAGTAGCCGATCAAGACCAGCTCAATGAGGTGGTACGCCAGGTGCAGGAACTGGTTCCCGAGGGGGGCAATAACCTGCAGGCAGCGTTTCAGGCGGTCGCCAGCATGAACCCGTTGCCCGACAATATTTATCTGATTACCGACAGTCTGCCCACGCGCAACAATCGTGAACCGCGTGGCAGCACCATTTCGGCGCGCGACCGGCTTAATCTGTACGCCGAGGCAATTGAAAGTTTACCCCGGAATATTCCGGTCAATACTATATTGCTGCCGATGGAGGGTGATCCCGCTTCGGCGGCCGCATTCTGGCAGCTCGCTCATTTGACGAGCGGTTCATTCATCACACCGGCGCGGGACTGGCCATGAGCAGACGCAGAAAAAGAAGCGAAGAGGACAGCTCCAGCATCTCCTTTCTGGACGTGATCTCATGCGGCTTTGGTGCCATCATTCTGCTGTTGATGATTACCGAGAGTTCCGCTCCGGTCAGTCTGGAAGTGACCATGGACCAGCGTGATCAGCCGGTTGCGGATCTGCAGCAGACACTGTTCGAAATCCGCGGCGAAACCGACGTGGTCAACCGGGAGCTGAACGCCAGGCGTGAACAATTGTCAGCCTACCGGGAGCGAATAGCCCGGCTGGAGCGTGAGATGTCCAATATTCGCGGCCGCTTCCAGACTTCAAATGAGCTGGCGGATGAGATGAGTGAGGAAGAAAACCGGCTGGCGATCGCACGGCAGTCCCTTACTGCGGAAATGCAGCGACTGCTGGGACAGAATTTTGAACGCAGCAATAATGTGATAGGTGGCATTCCGGTCGATAGCGAGTACATCGTTTTCATCATCGATACCTCAGGCAGTATGTTTTACAACGCCTGGCCCAGGGTACTGGAGATGATTACCGAGGTGCTGGATGTGTATCCTGAGGTGCGGGGCATTCAGGTGATGAACGATATGGGCGACTATATGTTCCCTGCCTATCGCAATCAGTGGATTCCGGACACGCCAGCGCGCCGCCAGGCCATCATTTCGACACTGCGCAGCTGGTCGCCATTCAGTAACAGCAGCCCGGTTGAAGGCATTACCCGAGCGATCAGCACCTTCTACCAGCCAGGCCAGAAAGCAAGTATCTACGTATTTGGTGATGACTTCCTGCCGGGGGGGTCGATCACACAGGTCGTACAGACGGTCGACCGCATCAATCAACCGAACGCAGATGGTGATCGATTGGTGCGTATTCATGCGGTAGGTTTTCCGGTATTGTTTGATCTGGACCCGCGATTTCATGAAAGCGTCTATCGCTTTGCAACGCTGATGCGTGAGCTGGCTGAACGCAATGGCGGCAGTTTTGTCGGGCTTAACGCTTATCAATAGCGGTGACATCCAGATGACACATTCATGGATGATCGCATAGGTTATGCTAGTGTCCTGTTTGGTGAGTTCGCATAGTTTCAGAGAGATTGTCACCAGACAGGACACAGAGGCAGGTTTGCAAGTTTAAGAGAGGTGACAAGGTGATCGGCAGCATTAACCCAGTTCGCGTCCTGATAATGATGATGTTGGCCACACTGTGCGCCTGTGCCGCCAGTACGGTGGAGGTCAGAGGCAGTTATCCCAGCCCGACAATTCAGCGTATTCCTCTGACCCTTGGCGTCTACTATAGCGACGCTTTACGCAACTATACGTACACAGAGCGGTCTCAAACAGGAGATGACGAGTATTATGTGGAGTCTGGACAGACCCACATGGAACTTTTCAACACGGTGCTGCCGGCGATGTTCGAGAATGTTGTACTGCTGGACGATCCGGCGCAGGCTGATGCCATGGGTGTAGATGCGATATTCATGCCCAGCATCGACGAGTTCCAGTTGGGAATGCCGCAGAAAACCAGGCTGGATGCGTATGAAGTCTGGGTCAAATACAATATGCGTTTGACCGGAACAGATGGTTCTTATATCGCTGATTGGGTAATGACAGCGTATGGAAATGCCACGGTAGGTGGTCTGAGTACCGCAGAGAGCGGTATCAATGATGCAGCGGTCGCCGCACTTCGCGATCTTGCCTCAAATTTCTCGATCAGCTTTACAGCTGTACCAGATGTCAGGGACTGGCTGGCGCGGCGCACGTGAAATGGCGTAACTGAAACTTCAGGAGTCAGCATGAATACAATTAGAAAAGGGTGCTCGCTGGCGCACTCACGAATATGGCCAGCACTATGTGTTTTGCTGTTGGCAGGTCTGAGCGCGTGTACCAGCACGACAATTGATGAGTTCCGGCAGGCAGAGACCGGCATCAGCAATGACGAGACGGTCGTCATACTTGGGCGACGGCAGGGCGCAGGTTATGAAACCGCTGCCGACTTTGTGCAATGTGTAGGTGACCGCATGGGCCGCGGCAGAGACGCCTTGAGCGTTGTGCCCGAGCAGCAGTTCGTCGACGCTCTGTTCCCCTGGTTTGAGCCGCGCACCGCACCATTGCGCAGTGATGACCTGCAACAGTTGATGGCGCAACCCATGGTCAGCGAGAAAATGAGCCAGTTTGGTATCCGTTACATTGTCTGGCTGGATGGGCAGACAGAAACCACCAATCGCATGGGGTCAATATCCTGCACGGTTGGCCCGGGTGGCGGCGGCTGTTTCGGGTTTGGCTCCTGGGAAGATGATTCAAGTTTTGAGGCCCGCATCTGGGACGTATCCTCACATACTGCGGTAGGTACCATCAGTGCAGACGCCAATGGTCAGTCCTACATGCCGGCGGTATTCGTTCCTATTCCGCTCCTTGCCAGGGTTGAGGCTAACGCCTGCAACAGCCTGGCGGATCAATTGAAACTGTTTGTGCAGGGCGGCTGAGGCGCCACAAGCCAGTATTTACAGGACGGGGCAGTTCATGAAGCCATTTGCAGTAGTTGGCAAGACAAAGATCGCAATTCTGGGGGCTCTGCTTGCAGCGGCCAGCCTGCAGGGCTGTGCCATCAACCCGGCGACGGGTCAGGGCAACCTGGTTTTAATGACTGAAAACCGGGAGCTGGAAATCGGCAAAGAAGAGCATGAAAAAGTGCTGGCCTCCATGCGAGTCATGGAAGACGAAGCACTGAATGCCTACGTCACTGAAGTTGGGCAGCGTGTAGCTGCGACCAGCCACAGACCGGACCTGGAATATACCTTCACCGTTATCGACAGCCCGGAGATCAACGCCTTTGCGCTGCCGGGCGGTTATGTTTACATCAATCGCGGACTGCTGCTCTACTTGAAATCTGAAGACGAGCTGGCGGCGGTCCTGGCCCATGAGATTGGACACATCACGGCGCGACACGCCATTCAACAGCAGGCACGCGGCCGGCTCGCAAACACTGCCGCAACAGTAGGTGGCGTCGTTGCTGCGGTTGCCACTGGCAGCGGTTACATAGGATCCGAGCTGGCGCAGATTGGTTCTATCTGGGCGGCAGCCGGTGTCAGTGGCTTTGGTCGCGAGAACGAACTGGAGGCCGACAGTCTGGGCGCCGAATATCTTCGCAACGCCGGCTACAATCCGCGCGCCATGATTGATGTACTTTCCGTGCTCAAGAACCAGGAAGACTTCAATGTGCGGGTGGCTCAGCGCCAACCTACCTATCATGGTCTGTTCACTACGCACCCGCGCAACGATATTCGTCTCCAGCAGGCGGTTGCTCAGGCCGGAACGGTGGATGATGCGCAGCTTCGCGAAAGTGATCCCTCGGTTTTTCGCCAACAGATAGATGGTTTGCCGTTTGGTGAAAACACGGTTCGTACAGGCGATCGCAATCGTTATTACCAGGATCTGCTCAGCTATACCATGGTCTTCCCCGATCAGTGGGATATTCGCGAAACACCTACCACAGTGCAGGCAAGCGCCGCTGACGGCTCTGCCAGTATTCGTGTAGAAGCCCAGCGCATGCAGGAGAACAAGGAGCCGCGTCTCTTTATCCGTGAGAACCTGGGCATTGAAGACCTGCAGCGTTCTGAAGCGCTGTCGCAGTATCGCCTGCTGGGTTACACCGGTACGCATACCAATGAATCAGGCCATCACGAGCGGGTTGCAGCCATCTATCTGGGGCCACGAGTATTCGTCTTCAGAGCACAGGTGACAGATCCTGAAAAAGTCGATGAACTCGACCGGCTGTTACTGTCCTCAATTCGCACTTTCCGCGCCATACAGATGAATGAGCGTGCCGGTAGCACCGGACTGCAGGTCCGCTACGTACAGGTGACCACCGGTTTTGACTGGGCGGCACTGGCGGCGCGCAGCCCGATCAGTCAGTATCCCGAAGAGACGCTGCGGCTGTTGAACGGTTACTATCCGATTGGCACCCCGGAGCCAGGCGAATGGATAAAAATTCTGCAATAAAAAAGATTTTATAAAACCGGAGATTCAATAATGACAACAAAGAACTGGATCAGGGGATCGCTGTTTGGCACGTCGGCTGCAGTATCTTTGCTGGCATTGATCAGTATCAGTACCGCACAGGATGGCTCTCCAACCGGAGCCATTACCACCAGAACGCACACATTCACTCCTATCAGGGATGACATCTATCACGTGGTGGGCACGGGCACAGTCAATGTGATGAGCCATGCCATGCTCATTGAAGGCGAGCATGATCTGCTGGTGGTCGACTCTCATGTCACACCCAATGCCGGTATGGCGCTTCTGGATGCAATCAAGTCAGTCAGTGACAAACCTGTGCGCTACCTTGTTAATACCCATTATCACTTTGATCATGCGCACGGCAACCAGGTGTTTCCGCAGGACGTGGAAATAATCGGACACCCCTATACGCGACAGAAACTTTCCGGCGAACTGGGCAATGTGCTGGAGGAGTCGACCTTTCTGAGTTTTACCGAGAGCGTGCCAGACCAGATTGAGAACATGCGCGCTGAGCTGGCGCAGACAAGCGATCCGGCACGCACTGAAGAATTACGCTCTCGCATCTCCATGCAGCAGGCACACTATGAATCGTCCCAGGAGATAGTGCCAACGCCTCCGAACATTACGGTTGATGACAAAATGACCATCTACCAGACTGTCGATGGTGGCGGCCGGGAAATCCAGATCGTCCACCTGGGTCGCGGCCACACGGGCGGTGATGTCGTGGTATTCCTGCCGGACGAACGACTGGTCTATACGGGTGATCTGATGGTGCCAGGTATTCCCTACATGGGTGATGCTTATCTCAACGAATGGCCGGATGCACTGGAACGTCTCAAGACGCTGGATTTTGACACCATACTTCCCGGTCACGGGCCGGTCGTTCAGGGCAAAGACCGCATCGATGATCTGCAGGCTTACATGCGCGATCTCTGGCAGCGAACTGCAGAACTGAAAGCCCAGGGTCTGTCATTCGAAGAGGCCGCAACAGCCATTGATCTGACCGGACATAGCAACAATTATCCGCAGCTGCGCGAGCCCGGCGCGGACCCGCGCGCGATACGACGTATCTATCAGCTGCTGGATGAGCAGGCAGAATAAAAAACAGCTGTCAGCCCTGAGAGGGTCTAACCAGCAGCTCATGCCCCTTCAGCATGCCTCTCCAGTATAGTGCCGGCAGCAGCGACTTCTTCATGTGCCATGCCAGGGCTGTCGGCTGACGACCCTCGAGTATCCAGGTGGGCAGTGTTGGCTTGAGTTTGCCGCCGTACGCAAACTCAGCCAGTACGATTTTGCCTCGCTCCACTGTTAGTGGGCATGAACCGTAACCATCATACTGATAGGACTGCGCCTCTCCCTGAATGTCGGCCACGATATTGGCCGCTACAACAGGTGCCTGTTTGCGAACTGCTGCGGCTGTTTTGGCATTGGCGGTATTGGCTGCATCCCCCAGTCCCCAGACATTCGTAAAACGTTTGTGCCGCAGCGTGGACGGATCCACGTCAATCCAGCCAGCGGCATCCGCCAGAGGGCTGTTGCGGATAAACTCTGGTGCGCATTGGGGTGGACAGACATGCAGCATATTGAACTCGGTTTCCACGCGAACATCATTGCCTTCAGCGTCTTTGGTGGCAAACCAGGCTCGCTTGTTATCGCCGTCAACTTTCACCAGGTTGTGTGTGTAGTGAATATTGGCCCGATACCGATCCATATAGGACTGCAGAGCCGGGACATAGTCGGCCACACCAAACAGAACAGCGCCGGCGTTGTAGAAGTCGATATCGATTTTGTCAATAAGCCCGCTTCGCCGCCAGTAGTCTGCGGAAAGATACAAGGCCTTCTGCGGCGCACCGGCACACTTGATTGGCATCGGAGGCTGAGTAAACACCGCTTTGCCTGAGGTCATTTCAGTGACCAGCTTCCAGGTATAGGGAGCCAGATCAATGCGATAATTGGAAGTTACTCCATTGCGGCCCAGTGTGTCGCTGAGCCCCTCTACGGCGTCCCAGTTCAGTTTGATGCCCGGGCAAACCACCAGTCGCCGGTAGCTGATTGTCTGACCGTTCTCCAGCACGACCTGGTTGTCGCCGGGACTGAATTCGCTGACGGCAGACTCAATCAATTTCGCGCCTCTGGGAATAAGCGAAGCCATTGGGCGGGAGACCTGCTTTGCAGTAAAGATACCACCACCAATCATCGTGAAGCCCGGCTGGTAATAGTGAGTACTGGCTGGGTCGATCAGTGCAATTCGCGTCAGACTACGTCTTGCCAGCAGGCTTGCCGCGACCGATATGCCAGCCGCGCCGGCGCCGACAATCACCACGTCGTAGAAGGTATCCTGAGGTGTACGAGTTGCGTTGCGTGCAGGTGAATTTGATGCAGTCATGGTTGTCTCCGTTGTGAGAATTCGGGCACAGCGAGTCATCAGACGCGAGGTATCGATCCTCGCGCCGTTAGTTCTGGTTCTTTGGGTTAAAGAGTGTTAACAGGCACTTTAAAGTAAACCGTGCCGTTGTCCTCGGCGGGTGGCAAATGACCTGCCCGCATATTGACCTGCAGGGAAGGCAGAATCAGCACCGGCATGTCCAGTGTCGCATCGCGCTGCTCACGCATATCAACAAAAGCATCTTCACTGATCCCGGCGCCGACGTGTATATTGCTGCGTTTCTCGTCACCGACAGTGGTCTCGAATTCGATTTCACGTCCATTGGGCTGATAGTCATGGCACATGAACAGTCTCGTATCATCGGGTAAGGCAAGGACCTTCTGAATTGACTGATACAGTGTCCGGGCATCGCCACCGGGGAAGTCGGCCCGCGCAGTGCCGGCATCGGGCATGAACAGGGTGTCCCCGACAAACGCTGCATCACCGATGACGTGAGTCATGCAGGCGGGCGTGTGGCCCGGTGTGTGTATGGCGCGCCCCTGCAGATTACCAATATTGTAGGTATCGCCATCCTTAAAAAGATGATCGAACTGTGAGCCGTCGCGCGCGAACTCAGTGCCAGCATTGAAGATCTTGCCAAACACATTCTGCACGGTGGTGATATGTGCGCCAATACCAAGTTTGCCACCCACACGCTCCTGAATATATGGAGCTGCCGAGAGGTGATCAGCATGTACGTGAGTTTCAATCAGCCACTCGACTTTCAGTTGATGCCGGTTGATGAAATCAATGATCTCATCTGCAGACTCATGGCTGATTCGACCTGAGTGATAGTTCAGATTCAGCACCGAGTCGACAACGGCACAGGCGTTGGACGAAGGGTCTTTGACCACATAGGAGAACGTGGAGGTCTGTTTGTCAAAGAATGCTGAAACCTGTGGTTTAACAATGCTGTTCATTTCTTGAGTCCTCTTGAACGTTTACTCATAAGTGAGCTCGGATGTTTTTCCCCGGAAAATGCGATAAACGAGAAATGTGTAGCCAAGTATGGCTGGCAGCACGACAGCTGTTCCCCAGAACGTGAACAACAATGACGGCGTGCTGGCAGCTGACTCCCAGATCGTCATCCGGCCAATGATGATGTCGGGCAATATGCTGTAGGCGAGGCCCAGCGCAGCCAACAGGCAGAGCACAATCAGGCCCGCAAACAGCAGCCACTCGCGCCCTTCGCGCAGCAGGCGCTGGCGATACAGCAGACTCATCATCAAGCCATAGCTCAGCGTACTCAGTACCGGGATCGGCAGCAGCATCAAACCTTCAGGATAGGTGAACCATTTATCTGCGATGGTCTGGCTGATCAGTGGCGTTGCTATCGACACCAGCAACAAAGCCAGACCCATCGGCAGTATTGCCCGTGTTGCCCAGCGCATGGCTTTGTCGAACAGCTCTCCTTCAGTCTTGATCAGTAGCCAGGCGGCACCCAGCAGCACGTACAGTGCGGGCAGGGTGAGCGCGATGAGAATTGAGAACAGCCAGCTCAGACTGGTTTCACCCAGCCCGGTAATGTAGGTGCCGAGCATCCAGCCCTGTGAGCAGGCAGTAACAAGCGAGCCCAGCGAGAATATAAGGTTCCACATGTCTTTCCTGTTCGACACTGCCTTGGCCCGAAAGTCGAAAGCGATGCCGCGCAGGACAAGTCCCATTAACATCAGCGTGACGGGAATGTACATGGCCGTGAGAATCTCACCGTGTGCCTGCGGAAAGGCGATGAGCAAAATGCCAATGCCCAGCACGATCCAGGTTTCATTGGCATCCCAGAAAGGTCCTATTGAGGCAATCATCAGATCTTTTTCGCTTTCGGTAGCAAAGGGCAGCAGTAGGCCGATACCGAGGTCATAACCATCCAGAATGACGTAGATCAGCAGTGCAAGACCCATTGCGCCAGCGAAGAATAAAGGCAGCCAGGTTTCCATGTCATGCCTCCTGTGTCTGTTGGTTGGCGTGATGACCACCAAGCTGTCTGAGTGCCAGCAGTGAGGCGGCGGGTTTGGTGGCCATGTAGCGCAAGGTGGCGATGTAGGAGATCATCACGAATATGTAGAGAGCCATGTAGCCCATGAACGTGCTCAACATCACACCGCTGCTGTGATCTGCAACCAGGTCGGCCGTATTCAGCATCCCGTAGACAATCCACGGTTGCCTGCCAATTTCGGTGACATACCAGCCAGCCAGCACAGCCACCCAGCCAGAAAAGGTCATTACTGACGTTGCTGTCAGCAGCGCCGGGCCGGGAGAGCGGCGCTGTTTGAACAGCACCCAGCCAGCCCACCAGGCCACCACAATCATCAGGACGCCAATGCCCACCATGATACGGAAGGACCAGAACACGGGTGCAACTGGAGGGTGCTCACCGGCAAATTCGTTTAGCCCCAGAATCTCTCCGTCGAGATCGTGCGTCAGAATGTAGCTGGCCGCTCTGGGTATTTCGATGGCAAAGCGTGTGGTTCGGGTTTCTTCATCCGGAAAGCCAAACAACGTCAACGGGGCGCCACGTTGTGTCTCCCATATACCTTCCATTGCAGCCACCTTGGCAGGCTGGTGCTCCAGTGTATTCAGGCCGTGCAGGTCGCCGACGACGACCTGAAGCGGTGCCAGAATCATTGCGGTTGCGACCATGGAGCGGAAGATCTTGGCGGTCGCCGGGCCATCAACTTTACGCTTCATGCGCCAGGCGCTGATGCCCATCACCAGGAAGGTGGCGGTCAGCATGGAGGCGATCATCATGTGTGCCAGGCGGTACGGAAATGAGGGATTGAATATCACAGCCATCCAGCTCTCGACATGGAAGACGCCGTCAACCATCGTGTAGCCAGTCGGCGTCTGCATCCAGGAATTAAGGCTGAGTATCCAGAACGCCGATAGCGTGGTGCCGACTGCTACCAGTGCGCAGGCAATGACGTGCATGCGATTGGACACCCGGCTTTTGCCGAACAGCATCACGCCAAGGAAGGTTGCCTCCATAAAAAAGGCCGTCAGCACCTCGTAACCCAGCAGCGGCCCGGCAATATTACCGGCACGCTCCATGAAGCCAGGCCAGTTGGTGCCAAACTGAAAGCTCATGGTGATGCCGGATACAACGCCGATGGCAAAAGACAGGGCAAAAATCTTGACCCAGAAGTGGTAGGCGTTTTCCCAGTGTCTGTCACCCGTGAACGTATAACGCAGCCGAAAGAACAGCAGGATCCAGCCCAGGCCAATAGTGATGGACGGAAACAGGATATGGAAACTGATGTTTGCCGCAAATTGCGCCCTGGCCAGCAGATATGGGTCGAATTCAAACATGTGCGTCGCCTTTGATATGCGTCTGATCGCGGTGCCAGACATGTAGAGGGTAGTGCAGACAGTATGCCAAGGTTTGCAAGGCGATGATATTTGCATTCAAGCTATTGAATCTAATGGCATTAGTCGAGAATAACAGAAGTTTCAGACGGCTTGCTGCCATTCGGCAGTGACGAGTGTTTGTCAGATATGTCAAACTTAATGACATATCTGACAATTACAGAGCTTTGTTATGAATCTGATCGCCAGTACTTCGTCGTCTGAATTGGCAGCTCTGCTGGATGGCTTCGATGTGCCCGCCATTCTGGTCAGCGCGGACTATCAGATACTGGCCACCAATACGCACTACCGCGACAGCTTTAGCGAAATCGACTATCGCCAGGCGCCCCGCTGTTATCGTGTCTCGCATGGCTACGATGTGCCCTGCGACCAGGCCGGTGAAAGTTGCCCGTTGAGCGCCGCCCGCGCGTCAGGCAGCAAAGAGCGGGTGCTGCATATTCATCAGACGCCGCGTGGTCGTGAACATGTTGATGTTGAGATGCTGCCCATCAAAGCGGCTGATGGAAGTCTCAAATACTTTGTTGAGCTGTTGAAGCCGGTTCAGGTTGCCAGCGCCCGGATCGGTGATGCCGATATGGTCGGCAGTAGCCCGGCGTTTAACACCATGGTAGAGAGCATCACCCGCGTGGGACCGGCTGACGCGTCTGTACTGCTGCTTGGCGAATCCGGCAGCGGCAAGGAGCTGGCTGCATTGGCCATCCATCAGGCCAGCTCGCGCCGCGACAGGTCGCTGGTAACGCTGGAGTGTTCCGGTCTGACCGAGACTCTGTTTGAGAGCGAGCTGTTCGGTCACGTCAAAGGCGCGTTTACGGGCGCCACTTACAATTTCCCGGGACTGGTTGAGGCGGCAGATGGCGGAACCCTGTTCCTGGATGAAATAGGCGATGTGCCGCTGGAAATGCAGGTGAAACTGCTGAGGCTGATTGAAACGGGCACATACCGGCCTGTGGGCAGTCGCGAAGTCAAGCGTGCCGATTTTCGCCTGATCTGTGCCACACATAAAAATCTGTTTGATTTGATGCAACAGGGTCGCTTCCGGCAGGACCTCTACTATCGTATCAATGTCTTTCCGATCGAGGTGCCATCGCTGCAGCAGCGCAGCAGTGATATCCCTCTGTTGGCCAATGCGATCCTGAAAAAACTCGACCGCAGCGGACATAGCGTGCTGACCGACTCCGCCATCCGGCAGCTGCAGGCGCATCGCTTTGTGGGCAACATACGTGAGCTTCGCAATATTCTGGCGCGGGCCATGGTGCTGTCCAATACCCATGTCATCGACGGTAATATCATTGCGCGCTGTCTGCAGATTGATCCTCAGCCGGCCGCAGTATCTGCGGGGGTGCCAGATCTGAAAACCAATGAACAAAACTACCTGCGGCACCTGCTCCAGCATTGTCAGGGTGACAAGGAGAAAGCTGCCGAACTTGCGGGTATCAGTGTACGATCGCTGTATCGCAAACTCGCAGGTGAGTAAGCGACAGACACGGACATCCGGTATTCCTTCATGAAAGCAACCATCAACGCGCAGGCAGCCGTGCGCCACCTGAAAAAGGCCGACCCGGTCATGGCCAGTCTTATCAAACAGGTAGGGCCATTGCGGGTTCCGGTTAAACAGGTGGACGATCTGTTTGGTACGCTGGTCGATGCGATCACCGCACAGCAGTTGTCGGTCAAGGCGGCAGCAACAATCTATCGGCGCTTCTGTGACCTGTACGGTGACCCGGATCAGGCGCCGGATCCTGCCAGCGTGCTGGAAACGCCCGAAGCCTCTTTACGTGCCGTTGGCCTGTCGAGGGCGAAAGCACTGGCAGTCGTTGATCTTGCCGATAAAGTCGTGACGGGCGCACTTCCGCCACTGGCGGAGCTGACGGCGATGGACAATGAGCAGGTCGTACAATCGTTGATCAAAGTGCGCGGGATTGGCCGTTGGACGGCAGAAATGTTTCTTCTATTTCAGCTGGGTCGGGCGGACGTATTGCCTGTGGATGATCTGGGTGTCCGTAAAGGGTTCATGCTCGCCTATCAATTGGCTGAGATGCCTTCGCCGCGGGAATTGCTTGCGCACGGGGAATGCTGGCGTCCACATCGCAGCGCAGCAACCTGGTATCTGTGGCAGGCGACGCGCCTGAATGAGCTAAAACAGCCGGGCTGAGTCAGTCGTTTTGTTCGGGAACTGATGCGTAACGCGCTCTTCACCCAGTTCGCTGCGAGATGAGTATCAGAGATGCGGGCAGACCTGTCTCGGGGCTTAACGGCTCGCGCACGGAAACCAGTCTCAAGCCGCCCGTATTGACCAGCGCGACCCAGCTTTCCAGGGTGCGGAAATACCAGGGTGCCGGGTCTGTGAAGGCCCCATCAAAACCCAGCCATGAACCCTCGCGCCAGCCATCCTGGTAGGCGGCATCGCCGCAGGCCATCAGCGGATGCAGGGTCTGAATCACCAGATGCCCGCCAGGTGGAAGCAGCGTCTGAGTGGCGTCTACCACCGCCTTGCCTGACTCTTTGCCGAGCAGCGAGAAGTTGCAGACCATCAGGTCTACAGTGAGCCCCAGTGCACCGCTGGCGAGCTCATCGTATGCCATGACCTCAAAACGATGGGCGGAGTGACGTCGTGCTTCTGCTATCAGTTCGGGGATAACATCGATCCCGGTGACATTGCTAACCAGCGGGCTGAGCTGGCGTGTCAGCCAGCCTTCGCCGCAACCTGTGTCCAGAACCGACGTCGGCCTGCAGTCCAGCACCGCGCTGATCACCGCATCATTTGTCACCAGGCGGCGACTGGCGATCGTCTGTGCTTGCACCGCACGAGCCCACGGCGTAGCATTTTTACGCCAGGAGTCGATAATGCGGGTTTCGTGAGATTCCTTCATGCGTGGCACTATATCACCAAAAACAGCACTAAAAATAAGAGCAAAAAAAGGAAACCAGTGATGACTCGACGCCACCTCATGACCACCCTGTCTGGCCTGTTGCTAACGCTGGCCGTGACATTGACGGCTGTTGCTCAGCCCCATGATGCACACTGGGTGACTGCCTGGACAATGAGCCCCAGCACCCTGCTGCCGTCACCAGATGTGGAAGATGCTTTTGATAACCAGACTCTCAGGCAGATTGTCAGGGTAACAGCTGCGGGTGAGTCCATCCGCCTCCGTGTGTCGAATGCGCACGGCAATAAACCTCTGGCGATTGGTGCGATGACCGTCGCCCAGCACGCTGGCGATGGCGCTTTATTGCCCGGAACCTTGCAGGAAGTGACCTTCTCGGGAGAGTCTCATTTTAATGTGGCACGTGGTGCGGTCGCGATCAGTGACCCGGTTGCACTTAACGTCAGCGATCTTGATGAGCTGGCAGTCAGCATCTTTCTGCCGCAAGGTTCCGGCAATGCCACCACACATCGCGTGGGCCTGCAGACCAATTACCTGCTTGCGGGTGATGCCACTACAGAACTGCAACTGCCGGATGGCGCAGAAACCTTTGAAGTCTGGCATTTCCTGAGAGCAGTCGACGTGCTCGCCGATGAAGCGGTCAGCACCATCGTCACCGTCGGTGATTCGATTACTGATGGGGTGGGTTCAACGCTGAATGCCAACCTGCGCTGGCCGGATCAGTTTCTGACCCGCCTGCGAGCCGATAGCGACATGCCGCAGTATGCAATTGCCAATGCCGGCATCAGCGGCAATCGAGTGTTGCATGAGCGCGCTGAAATATTCGGTGAAAACCTCCAGGCAAGATTTGAACGCGATGTGCTGGCGCTCAGTGGTGTCAGCCATATCGTCTTGCTGGAGGGCATCAACGACATCGGCATGTCAGTCAGTCTCGCTACAGATCAGGAAGTTACTCCGGAACAGATCATTGCCGGTTATCGTCAGATCATCGCGCGCGCCAAAGCGCGTGACATCACCATTATTGGCGCAACGCTGACGCCGTTTGCCGGAGCCGGGTATTACACGGAAGAAGGCGAGGCCAAGCGGCAGCAGGTCAATGCCTGGATTCGCAGCTCCGGCGCCTTTGACGCCGTCATTGATTTTGATCGGGCGATGGGAGACCCGCAGAATCCGGGGCGATTGCCAGCCAGCTTCACGTCGGACAACCTGCACCCCAATGACGCAGGGTACAAGGCGATGGCTGACAGCATCGATCTGGGCATTTTCCGGTAAAGGCTCGTTTGTGTTTACCCCAAGGGCACTTGTACCCAAAAGGGCACAGGTACCCAGAGGGCACTTGTACCCAGAGGGCACTTGTACCCCCGGGCGACACAGGGTAACTTGCAGATATTCCTAAAATAAAAGTCGGAGAATTGTCTATGCGCAGCGCCTATCCAGGACTGACACTCATGTTGGCCTTCGGGCTTGTTGCCTGTTCGGAGCCATCGGAGACGATGACCGCAGGGAGCGAGGAGACAACAGCAAGTGCTGTCGATGCTTTGCAGGAGGCCTCGCAGGAAGCGGCCTCAACTCCCCAGATGGCCGCGCAGGAGGCGCTGAATGCCGAGATTTCTCTGGGCAGTGCGGTCAAACGATTGTGCTCGTCGGTGCTGGTTGGTGGAAGAACCATTGAGCACGTAATGGCGCAGGAGCTGAGCAATGCCTCGGCCGCAGGGGTGGATTTTACTTTCTCGATTGATGGCAACCTGGTAACGGGTGCGGGTGCGGGTCAGACAATACAGGCACTGTACCGTGAGCACCTGGGTTGCACGCTGGTTAAAAATACCTCTGTTGAAGTGCTGCAGGCGCAATTCGACCCGGCACTTTATCCTGAAAAACCTGCAGCCTCAGACGCTGAATGGCCCCTCGGTGATAGCGTGGTACTGCCCACTGAGCTGCCCGGCGTGGATCTTGACGCCATCAATGCCGCCGTTGACCTGGCCTTTGAGGATATCGAGCCGAATCAGAACATCAACACCAGGGCCGTGCTGGTCATCCACGAAGGCAAGATAATCGCTGAGCAGTATGCCGAGCCGTTTAATGCGCAGATGCCACAACTGGGCTGGTCCATGACCAAGACGGTTACTGCAGCACTGACCGGAATGCTGGTCGAAGAGGGCATTTTTGATGTTGATGCGCCCCCGGGCATTCCAGAATGGCAATCTGCAGACGACCCGCGCCGCCAGATCACGCTGGAGAATCTGCTGCAGATGTCCAGTGGTCTGGAGTACTCCGAAGTCTACACTGCTGGATCGATGTCTGACGTCATTCTGATGCTCTATACAACAGGTGATACGGCAGCTTATGCAATCGATCAGCCACTTGCACAAGAGCCCGGTAGCACTTTTTATTATTCCAGCGGCACAACCAATATCATCGCACGTACACACCGTCAGGCCTTTGATGGCTTTCAGGAGTATTTCAACTTTCCCCAGGAGCGACTGTTCAGCAAACTGGGTATGCGCTCGGCGGTGATTGAGCCTGATGCCAGTGGCACCTTTGTGGGTTCGTCCTACATGTACGCAACACCACGTGACTGGGCCAAGATAGGCCTGCTGTATCTGCAGGACGGGCAGTGGAATGGTGAGCAGATCCTCCCCGAAGGCTGGGTCGACTATAGTGTGACACCGGCGAGTTCGGCAGACCAGGGGCAGTACGGCATCCAGCTCTGGCTTAACGCTGGCGCGCCCGATGATCCGGCGGATCGACCCTTACCCAATCTGCCGGCTAATACCTATTATCTGTCCGGCTTTGAAGGGCAGAATGTAGTCGTGGTCCCGGATCACGATCTGATTGTTGTGCGCATGGGGGTGACCACCAGCGGGCCGCGTCCTATCTGGCAGCTGACCGAATCTGTGCTTGAAGCAGTCTCTCAGGGGGCGCAATAATCTTGATCAGCTCGCTTCCCCGGGAGTTGCTTGCAAAACTGCCACCATTCATTGTGTACTGGACTGCCAGCCTTCTGGCATGTCTGGTGTTTCTGCCTTTCCTGTCCTGGGTCGTGTTTTCAGGTGATGACTCCCATCTGATGCGGGTAGCACTGGACTACGGTGGGCTGCAGCCTTACCTGCAGCCCGAAGTCTATCGGGAACTGTCCGTGGCAAACTACACGCCCATCCCGATGACAGTTTATCGCTGGGTATCCCTGCTGTTTCCAATGCGGCCCTTGTTCTTCCTCGCCTTCATGATGGCCTGTATGAGTCTGGTCATCGCACTGGCAGCTACGCTAGCGTCACGACTCACACATAATGTTGAAGCCCAGTCTGATGGGCACAACACACAGGCAGGCTGGTTGACGATTCTGCTGATGACATCTCTGCTGTCACTGCCCACCCTGCTGAGTCGTTTCTACACCATGCACTACCTGATTGGGGGAATATTTGCGCTGCTGGCTCTGCTTGTTCTGATCAGAAAACCAGCGTCTGAAAAGCCCGACTATCTGTCGTGGCTGGCTGTCTGGGGGCTGCTGTTCCTTGCACTGCTATCCAAAGAAGTTTATCTGATGCTGTTGCCCGTAATACTGCTGCTGGCCTGGCAGCGCAAGCAGTGGGTGCTGGCGGGCGGCGCATTGATGGTCACACTGATTTACTGGCTGTGGCGAGGGCACATGCTGGGCATGCAAATGGATGTCGGCGGCGAGGGCAGTTACTTTGCAGGCTTCTGGAATATTGGTGCGGCTGCATGGCTGGAGTTTATTGGTTTCTACCTCAGCAGTCGCTGGCTCATCCTGATAGCCTTACTGATCGCCTTCATCAGCGATGCAAAGCTGTCATTAAAACTGGTGGCACTGGCTTTTTTATTCGGATTGCCCGGCCTGGCTGTAACTCATGGCATCGCAGAGTACCAACTGCACTCCGACCGGATTTTCTTTGCCATGGATGTCGCTCTGGGAATCGTCGCTGCGACTGTCATCTGTCGTGACCAGCGTGCGCGTGCGATGTTTAAACCTGAATATGCTGCTGCGGCATTTGTGTTTGTGTTTTTTATTCAGGTACTGGCTGTGCGCGACTATCGGCAGGAAGTTGTGACGCAGACGGACTACAAAATCACCCGATACCTGCTTGACCGCTTTGCGGCCGTGGCAGATCAGACTGCCTTGGTGCCGCTGAACTATATCCAGGGCGACCTGATGCGGGTCAGCCAGCGTCTTGGGCTGAACTGGGTCACATTGACGCAGAACTGTCTGGACGCATTAGAGGTAAGCGACGAGCAGTTGCTGATTTTTAATGATGCAGGAGACCTGATGCCACGAGAGGAGCTGCAGGCACAGTGCCAGTCAGCGACAGGGCTCACCGTTGATGTAGCGACGGCGCCACAATACGACAGCGGCCTGCTGCGCTGGCAGCTTTCCGCAGCGTCAGATGTGCAGACGGGTGTGTTGTTTGTTGACCGTGCATTCGCCGTCCCGCTGCCAGCCTTCAACAGCCAGCTGGTCAAGCCCGCACCTGATGAGCGATACCAGTTGTTCGCACGCCAGGGCAATCAATGGTGGTTCTCTGAGCCGCGCTTGATTGATATACGCTAGGCCGCGTGCTGTGAGTGAAGCTGAAAAAGCGTCCTGAAATAGCCGGGGTCCTTGATCAGCACCTCTGACTGTGCCGGATGTGTGCGTGCATATTGTTCCCGCGATACCCAAAAGCGCAATGCCGCCAGCTGCAGAACCTGTGGCCAGCAGCGTGTTTCTGTAGAGCTGAGTGGGCGTATGCGCGCATAGGCATCAAGCATCGACTGCACATGCAATGGCTGGAAAATCAGTTCGCCTGAATCAAGCGCTCTGGTGCACCAGTCGTTGGCGCAGATCGCCAGATCCATGATCATCCAGCCGGTCGCTGCATTGTAAAAATCGATCACGCCGGTTATCTGGTTATCGATCAACATTGCGTTGTCACGAAACAGGTCACCATGAATGACAGTCTCGGGCAGCGTAGGCGCGGAATTGTACCAATGCTGCAGTTCCGTCAGTGCCGGCAGCAACCAGGGCGTTTCGTTTTTCCAGTGGCTGACCGCCAGTTTGCCAGCCTGTTGCAGCACCCAGCGCGGTCCCCGGTCGTTATCGCGCTGCAGGGGACTTTGCGATGTCGCCTGGTGCATGCGAGCCACCAGTTCGCCCAGTGCGGCGCATTGCAGTGGCGAAGGTTGCGAGGGGTGTTCGCCCGGCAGGCGTGGCTGTAAAAGCGCCGGGCGATTTTTCAGGCGGTGCAGTGCGCTGCCATCACTATCTGCCACCGAGAAGGGTACGGGCAAACCGGCAGCCTGCAGGCAATCCAGTAGTTCGATAAAAAACGGAAGCTCGTTAACAGGACCACGCTCAACCAGAGTCAGGACAAAATGGCTGATTTCGCCATCGTGCCCGCGGGTGTCAACAAAGTAGTTGGTGTTTTCACTGCCGCCCCTGATGCCTTTAAAGTGTGCCAGCTCGCCCACATTAAACGGTTCAAGAAACGAACGTATATCCTCTTCGCTCAGCGGCGTGAAAACTGACATTCAATTGCTCTACTCGTACTGCGCCTCTATTTCCATCAAGGCCTCGCGAATGGCTGCTGCCCAGATGTCATATCCTGTCTCGTTCAGATGCAGATTATCTTCCACAAAAATGTCAGTGCGTACGGTGCCATCGGGTTTCAGGAAGGGAGTCGCCACATCCACAAAGTGTATGCGTGGATCACTGGCAGCCAGGGCGCGATAGCGCTGATTCAGTTCCGAGGCTATCTGCCAGCTGTCGACGCGCGCAACACTGGGTTTGACGGACAACACGTAGATCCGTGTGTCCTCACGCTGCGCATGAATGCGATCAATGATGGTCTGCAGTTGCTGCATGATCTGCTCATTGGGGATGTTGTTGCGGCCGGTGTCGTTGTCGCCTTCGTAAATCAGCACGGCGCGGGGCTGGTACTTGAGCACCACGCGATCCAGATAATGTACGACGTCGTTCATGACGCTGCCGCCAAAGCCACGCGGGATGACAGTCAGAGGTGCGAGATCAGCTGGAGCATCTTCGTTCCAGTACATGATGGAGGAGCTGCCGGTCAGTACGATGGCATCCTCGGGAGGAGGGTTTTGCGCATCGGCTGCTTCAAAACGTTCGATGGCCGCTTCAAAGCGGGTCGGGTCTGGCAGTTCCTGTGCCCACGCTGTGCCGGCAATCAGCACGGCAATCGTCATCAAGGCGGACTTACAGGTTTTTGTCATTAGGGTTCCTGGCACGGGTGCATCCTCGCTTATAGGTTTTTTCATGATTGTAGCGCGTCTGCCAGCTGCCGCCTATGCCAGCCCGCAAGCAGTCCAGGTCATTAGTCAGAACATGAGCTGGCTGCCATTATCCATCTCCGTTATGATTGGGCGCTCGATCCTTATTCAAAGTAATAACGCTCAAAACAACAAGGAGCTCCCTGCTATGCCTCGTCTGCCCAAATTTGTGCTGATTGCGGTTTCCGTTCTGATGACCGCATTTACTTCCTCGCTCGCGACTGCCCAGAGCATAGATCTGGGCCGCGGTGAGCTGCCAGTGACTGTGCCGGAGGGCTACTCGGCGGGCACACCCACGCCCCTGATCGTGCTGCTTCATGGCTACACGTCCAGCGGCATGGTTGCTGATCGCTACATGGGACTCAGCGCGATTGCTGATGACTATGGTTTTCTGCTGGTCGCACCCAATGGAACGCGTGAACCGGGTGGTGACCAGAACCCCTACTGGAATGCTTCTGATGCCTGCTGCAACTTCTTCAGCACCGACGTCGACGACAGCGGCTACCTGATGTCTGTCATCGAGCGCATGGAGTCAGAGTACAACGTCGATCCCAAGCGCATCTATCTGGTGGGCCACTCCAACGGTGGTTTCATGTCCTATCGCATGGCCTATGAGCACTCGGACAAGATCGCAGCCATCGTCAGCCTGGCAGGCGCCAATCACCTGGAACAGCGTCCGGCCCCCGAGCATGCGGTGAACATTCTGCAGATCCACGGCACCGCGGATCAGACCATTGCCTATCAGGGCGGTGAGATTCAGGGCAATCGCTATCCGAGCGCCATGGGTTCTGTGCAGCGCTGGGCCAGCTACAACGGCTGTATCACCCAGGGCCGGGCCCGCGAGCAGCGAGATCTGGATGCCAGCCTGCCGGGTCATGAAACCGGTGTGATGACTTTTGATGTTGGTTGTCGTGCCGGCGGCGCAGTTGCGCTGTGGACGATTTCTGCCGGCACCCATGTGCCAAGCGTGTCAGACACTTATGGCGCCCAGCTGGTTGAATGGCTTTACGACCATCCCAAGCCCTGATGGTCGAAGCCCGGGGCGGTCATCATTGACGATGCAGCCGCCCCCGGGCGAGTGAAAATGCGATGCCGGGCAGACAGACCAGTCCGGCTATCGCAAAACACACATCAATGGCGCGCGACAACTGAGGGATGCTGTCTTCGTTAATGACGGTATTTCCCACGATCAGGCTTACCACCAGCGCTACCAGCACCATGCTGTTCAATTGCCCCACCATGCGCGTAGTCGCTACCGCCGCCGAAGCGCTGCCATAGTGGCGTCGCTCGACCGAACCCATGATGGCATTCACATTGGGTGACGAGAACAGCGCAAAACCGCCACCCGTGAATAACAGGGCGATGACCACACGAGTCGTGCTGCTGTCAGGATGCAGTGTGGCCAGTACAAACAGTCCAAAGGCTGTGAGCGCCATGCCCGCCGAGGCCAGCCAGCGCGGTTCCAGCCGGTCCGAGAGGCGACCCATGATCGGCGACCCGACGGCCATGGTCAGCGGCTGCACCATCATGATCATGCCTGCCTGACTGGCACTCATGCCCTTGACTGACTGCAGGTACAGGCTCATCAGCACCACATTCGCGTAAGTTGCGCTGTACATGATCAGGGCAGAGGCAGCGGAAAGCGTGAAGGTGCGATTGGTAAAAAACAGATTCACATCCCACAGCGGATGCGGGGAGCGCCGGGCATGATGCAGAAACAGGCTGACGGTGACCGCACTGGCGGCCAGCCAGGCAAAACTGTCCCAGGCCGGCAGCCGGGAGATGGCCAGACAGAACAGACCAATGCTGGCGATCCAGCCCAGTGCGCCCGGCACATCAAAGCGGACATCTGCCTCGCCGCGCCACTCATCATGCACATAAAACAGCCCCAGCCCCAGCACTGCGACGACCAGCGGTAAATGAACCAGGAACGAAGCGCGCCAGCTGATATGGTCAACAACCAGCCCGCCCAGCAGGGGGCCCGCCGAAAGCCCGATATAAATTGAGGCGGTGACCAGGCCGATATAGCGCCCGCGCTGATTGGCCGGAAATGCCGAACTGACGATTGCCATTTGTGTCGCATTCAGCGCGGCCGCACTGACACCCTGCAGAAACCGGGCCGCCAGCAAAAGCTCACCGCTGGGTGCCAGCGAGGTCAGCACCGAAGAGACAATTACTGCGGCACTGCCGATCAAAAAAATCCGCTTGCGACCTACCCGGTCGGAGAGTCGGCCAAATATCAATACAAACATCGTGCTGGCCATCAGAAACGCCATCGGCACCCAGCTCATGGCGACAGCAGTCATTGCCAGGTCGTCGCCCATGGTCGGCAGAGCGACGTTGGCGGCGGATAACATCAGTGGCACCGCAAAGGAGTTTAAAAGGACCATGGCCAGGATGGCGCGTGACTGGGGGTGCTGTGACAAAACGCGGATTCCCTGCTGTCGGGCGGATGGCGGCAAACTGCCAGCGCGTATCATAACACCTCTGCCAGCACAGTCGATTGCAGCGCGGCCCGCAGACAGCGTGTTATAGTCCTGCGCAAAGAAAAACGGAGTTATTATGGAAATCATTTCACTCAAGGATCGCCCGGAACATTTGATGACGCTGGCAAAGTGGCATCATGCGGAATGGTCCTACCTCAATCCGGAACGTTCTTTCGAAGCCCGTGTCGAAGAAATGCAGTGTGACTTGCGCGGAGATGTCATCCCGACCACATTCGTCGCGGAGCGCGATGGAGAGTTGCTGGGTTCCGCCTCCATGCTGGCCGAGGACATGAGCACGCACCCCGAGCTGACACCCTGGCTGGCCAGTGTTTTTGTGGCACCGGCACATCGCAAACAGGGTATCGGTAGCGTTCTGGTTAAACGAATAATGGATCATGCGTGCGACAACGGCGTGAAGAAACTGTATCTGTACACCCCTGACCAGGAGCAGTTGTATGCCGGGCTGGGCTGGCAGATACTCAGTCGCGAGCCATACAACGGTACGCCAGTAACCATCATGAGTGTGGAATTTAACTGAGCTGATATCGCGCCGGGTCAGCAGACAAAGGCAGCTTGAGTGAAATGGACCCTCACAACATCGCCCCGCAGGCTACCGCCTATGTAATTGAACAGGTTTATCGCCGCGAGCGACGGCGGGCAATGGCAACATTGATCCGCCTGCTCAATGGTGACTTTGATCTGGCTGAGGATGCCCTGCATGAAGCGTTTACTGCTGCGGTCGCACAGTGGCCTGCTGACGGAGTACCCGAAAACCCGCGTGCCTGGCTGGTGACGGCGGCAAAGTTCCGCGCCATTGACCAGATTCGCAAGCGGCGGCGGCATGACGATGCCAGCGACGAACTGGTAAGAATGATTGATGTTGCTGATGACGAGCCGACCGACGACCTCTCCATTGAAGACGATAGGCTCAGGCTGATTTTTACCTGCTGTCACCCCGCCTTGTCGACGGAGGCGCGAGTGGCTCTGACGCTGCGTGAAGTCTGCGGACTGACGACCGAGCAGATCGCAGCGGCCTTTCTGATACCCACACCCACGCTGGCGCAACGAATCGTACGTGCCAAAAACAAGATTCGCGACGCCCGCATCCCCTACGAAGTCCCTCAGACTCGCGACCTGCCAGACAGGCTGGACGCTGTGCTGCAGGTTATTTACCTGGTTTTCAACGAAGGTTACCTGTCATCGCAAGAGGATCCCGATCACGATCGCCAGGCGCTTGCGGTCGAAGCGATTCGCCTGACCCAGTTACTGCAGGAGCTTATTCCGTCCAGCGAGGTGACGGGTCTTCTGGCACTGATGTTGTTACACGAGGCCAGACGCGCAACGCGCTACAACGAATCAGGTGAACTGGTGCCACTGGACGAGCAGGACCGCAGTCGCTGGGACAGACACCAGATTGCGCAGGGTTGTCTGCTGGTTCGTCAGGCGCTGACGCAGGGACCGGCCGGACCTTATGCATTGCAGGCAGCCATCGCGGCCCTGCACGCCGAGGCCCCAAGCTCTGAAGCTACCGACTGGCATGAGATCGCAGGTCTGTACCGGGTACTGCTGGCGCTGCAACCGTCGCCTGTGGTCGCGCTCAATCATGCCGTAGCTATCGCGATGCGTGACGGTGAGGCGGCCGGGCTGGCACGCATAGACCAGTTGTGCGCAGATGGAGCGCTGGACAGTTATCACCTGCTGCATGCCGCGCGGGCCGATTTGCTGCGTCGTCTGGGTCGTCATGATGAAGCCCGGGTGTCCTATCAGTCAGCCATTGAATTAACCAATGCCAGTGCAGAAAAACGATTTTTGCAGCGCCGCCTCAATGAACTGGGCACTCCTGACAGTATTTTGAAATAAACACCGTGTTAACTGTCGAATCGGGCAAAGCTGACACGACAGGCATATAAAGACACATCAAAAACACTCAAAACAGGAGCACGTGTTTATGTCATACATTGACGGGTTTGTTCTGGCCGTACCAAAGGCCAATCGTGAGAAATTTATTGGTCATGCCAGGACTGCTGATGAAATATTCATTGAGGCGGGGGCCATTCGCGTCCTGGAGTGCTGGCAGGACGACGTACCAAAAGGCAAAGTCACGGACTTTTACGGGGCTGTCAAAGCCACTGAAGATGAAGTGGTCTGTTTTGCCTTTATCGAATGGCCCGACAAAGATGCCCGCAATGCCGGCATGAAAAAAATCGAACAGATAATGCACACTGATCCTCGCATGGATCCTGAAAAGAACCCGATGCCATTTGACGGCAAGCGCATGATATTTGGTGGCTTCGAGACCGTCGTCAAACTCGGTAAAGACTGAGACGTTCTGAGCTCAATTAATCAACTAAGGAAAGGAGCAGAAAATGCAGAACAAACACGGAGATTTTGTCTGGTATGAATTGCTGACACCTGATGCAAACGCCGCGGAGGCCTTTTACGGGCCCCTGCTGGGCTGGGAGTTTGTGGACAGCAAGATGCCCGGTATCAGCTACCATCTGGTATCCGCTGCCGATGTGGATGGCGATGGTCGGCATGAAGTGGCAGGCGTCATGACCCTGACCCCTGAGATGGTAGAAGGTGGCGCACGGCCAGTCTGGCTGGGCTACATCGGTGTCGATGATGTGGACAGCACGGTTGCCAGCATTCAGGCCAGCGGCGGACAGTTATTGATGCCGGCTCAGGATATTCCCGGGGTTGGACGCATGGCCATGGTGGGCGATCCCGACGGCGTGCCGTTCTACGTCATGACAGCTGCCGATGATACACCCAGCTACGCCTTTGCTGCCGACAAGCCACGACCCGGTCACTGTGCCTGGAACGAATTGAATGCTACCAATCAGGCCGGTGCCTGGCAGTTCTACCAGAAACATTTCGGCTGGCAGAAAGACGGTGAAATGGATATGGGCGACATGGGCACTTATGATTTTATCCGTCACGGCGGCATGATTGGTGCCATCATGCAAAAAACGCCAGACATGCCGATGCCGACCTGGAGCTATTATTTCCGTGTCACGGACATTGATGCTGCTGTCGAGCACGTGAAGACGGCAGGCGGGCAACTCATGCATGGTCCCCAGGAAGTGCCCGGTGGCGATCACATCATTGTCGGGGCTGACCCTCAAGGAGCCATTTTCTGTCTTGTCGGCGGACGGAGTGCAGCATGAAATACCTCTGTCTGGTCTATTACGACGAAAACATCATGAATCAGATGTCGCAACAGGAATGGGACTCGCTTAATCAGGAGTGCATTGCCTGTGTAGGTTCATTGACGTCCAACGGCCATTTTCTGGATGGTGCGCCTCTGCAATCAGTCAACACTGCTACCACTGTCCGGGTTCGCAACGGCAAGGTCGCTTTGACAGACGGCCCGTTCGCCGAAACCAAGGAGCAGCTGGCCGGTTTTTACATGCTGGAGGCGCGCGACATGAATGAGGCCATCAGGCTGGCGGAAAAAATCCCTCCCGCTCGTTATGGCAGCATTGAAGTCCGCCCCGCACGCGAGCTCAGAGAGGCGGAGAACACCCGCTAGTCACTGGCTTGGCTGGCCTGCAAACTAAGGTTATAGTGCCTCAGCTACCAAAATGACTTGCTGCAGGTAACTGAAAGATGACGCAACACTCGGTATTTACCCGGATGCGGCTGGCCGTCCCGCTGGCCGCGACACTTCTGTTGACGGCGTGCGGCAATGAAGAACCACCGGCACCAGTCGAGGTCCGCGCCCCCATCCAGGCGATTTCGCAAATACCCTTGCAGGACATGGTGGCCTGCGCCGAAGACGCGGCACCGCTGGTCAACAATACTGGTACCTTCAGTCGCTCCATCAACACCGGCATGGAGCTGGCGCAGGCGTATTTTGACCAGGGGCTACGGCTTACCTACGGATATTACTTCCCTGAAGCGATCGCATCTTTTAATGCGGCGCTGTGTCTCGATCCCAATAACGCCATGATTCACTGGGGCAGGGCACTGGCCATGGGGCCCAACCCCAACAGCCGCTACGCAGGCGTTTCTGACGATCCGGCCGGCGCAGGCAAGGCCGCCATTGATCGTGCAATGGCCCTGGCTGACACGCTGCCACCGCCAGAGCGTGGACTGGTGGAGACTCTGGCAGTCCTGTTTGATTCGGAGACCTACCCGGATGTCATGGCGCGTACCAACGCATTTGTAGAGGCGGCTGAAGACAACTACCAGACTCACAGCGATGATCTGGAAGCCGCCTTTCTGGTGCCGCACGGCATCATGATGACAACGCCCTGGACCTATTTCTCAGCAGAAGACGGCAGTGCCTTGCCCGGAGTCGCCCGCGCTCGCGATGTCATCGAGCAGGGCATGGCAGAGAATCCCCGGCACCCGGGTCTGACGCATCTGCATATCCACCTGCTGGAGGCTTCATTTGAGCCACAGGCAGCGGAAGCCTCTGCCGATCGGCTGGAATCCCTGACGCCCATGATCGGGCACATGGTGCACATGCCCGGCCATATTTATATGCGGCTGGGTCGTTACAATGACTCTATTGCTACCAACCAGCGCTCGCTGCAGGCAGATGAATTCCTCCAGCAGGCCTGGGGCAATCGAAGCCTGCCGCGCAATGGCACCTATTTTCTGTCAGCAACCAATCACGGCGGCCATGCGCGCATGTTCATTCACTGGGCAGGCCTGCTGCAGGGGA
>Ga0208316_1000523_pt1 | contig 31748 bp, 36 predicted proteins | sample MalvireepMed_231_FD_184240 | JGI IMG/M metagenome (GOLD analysis project Ga0208316, IMG submission 184240) | Marine viral communities from the Global Malaspina Expedition - Malaspina viral metaG DeepMed_231 (SPAdes) (version 2) | ecosystem: Environmental > Aquatic > Marine > Oceanic | place... | reverse complement strand
GACGCGTCATGAGGGGCCGGCGACAAGACTGGCGACAAGAGGCGACAAGCCACGATCTTGTCGCCACCGAGGACATAAACATCAATGATTCCGGGGGTTTACTGCTGGCGACAAGGTGCGGCGACAGATTGTCGCCGTCGTGTTTTGACTGCTCCACTCGTCGGCGTAACTCCTGTCTGCATAGGACGTTACAGCCGGCGACAAGCTGGCGACAAGATGGCGACAAGACCCCCCCTCTCTTTATAGAGGGGGCTCGTTGACAGGACGCATTATGACGCACCAGCCCGACACCACGACAGCGCACCCAGAGGACCACGTCTTTCTCTTCAGCCGTCGCGTCCCCGTGCCGGCCCTCACCCTGCTGCTGCGCCTGGAGAACGACGGCTACGACCTCCGCGTCGACCGCCAGACCCGTGAACTCTGTATCACCCCGCCCGTCCCACCCCAGAGACGCCAGACCATCACGCAATACAAACCCTACCTCCTGCTCATGGTCGAGCAGACACTGCTGCTCATCGAGCGCGAGCGCGTTGCCGCCCAGGACGATGACTGGGCGCTCGTCTAGGGCACATGAAGGTAATTCACGGAGTTTTCAAAAAACACGTCGAATTACCTTCGTTGCCCAGTGACCCCACATCATAAACAGAAACTGGTCGGGACTATCGGGACCCGTCGGGACTTAGGACAGAGGGAAACATCCCGACGCCTCGACGTGCTCCCCTACGCCACGTTACGCGTGCCGGCATAGGCAAGCCTTGGGTGCAGTACTCGAGTCGACTGGGGGCGCACTGGGCGGGTCTGAGGGGGATACTGGGGTGGACTGATGTGGGACTGGAGGGGTCCAGCGAGACTTGTATCGTTTGTATCGTTTGTCTCGGGAGGGCTATGTGATACATCTGCTGATTCCGCGAATACCCACCAACAACTTGATTGTTGGTGGGTCCCCGGCCCGGTTTGGCCGAGTTAGGTCAGTCGCCCAACCCCGACATCGTCAACCGGTTGACGCTTTTGGCCACATCGCCAATCTGTTGACGCTTTTGTTGCCAAAATAAACCCCTAAGTTAACATAACCCCCATTATTAGACCCACCGCCTGTAACCCACCTGGCTCGTGGGGGTTGCAGCGTGCCAGTGGCAGCAGCCCGCAACGGCCCAGTGGGAGGACCTCTGCGGCCTAACCCTGTAAGTTGTTGGCCCATAAGGGCTTAACTGGGATTCGACCTAAATTGGGATTTTTTTCCCAGCAACATTATTTTGGATCGGAAAGCACTTTGAGGTTTTGATATAGCATTTGTACCCACTTGTCCCCAAGGCTGGCCGTGAGCACCCCGGTGCCTTGCCTCTTATCCATCCTGCATGGTAGGTTGCATCATGGGCGCGCGAAACGTGATACCGTCTCAGGCTAGCAATGGCACCACTGCGTATTCCACGTCCGCCGGTCCCGCCGAAGGCGTCAAACGGCCATGGGGGCGTCCGTGCGGGTGCGGGGCGTCCGCGGGGCACGACGGTGGCCTCCGGGGGGTCGCGGGTGTACCGCCGGACGGCAGAGCGGGAGGAGTTATTGAGTCTTTGGCGGGCGGAGGTGAGTCGGCAGTTTGAGCCACTGGTGCAGGCGCAGCTCGCGGCCGCGCAGGGGGTGACGCATATGGTCGCCCGAGACGATGCGGGCCGGTGGACGACGGTCACGGACCCCGAGGTGATGGTCGAGCGGTTGAATGCGGGCAAAGAGGCGTATCGCCTCTCGGCGGTGGCCCCGAATGCCACGTTGATTGGGCAGATTATGGACCGCCTGTTTGGGCAGGCGCGCCAGAGCATTGACCTGGACGTGAGCACGGAGCCGTCACGGTTGTCGGATATTGAGTTATCGGCGTCCTTGACGGGGTTACTGGAGAAGTTGTCCCCGGCGGCGCTCCCGGCGGACACGCGCTCGGACGAGACCGCCCTCGTGCCCGTCGAGACCCCCCAGGAGCCGCCGTCAGGCGACCCGCCGGAGCCCGATGTCTAAACTGACGCTGGACGAGCGGGTGCGGTTGGACGCCCTGCGCGCAGAAGCGGAGCGTCGTACGACCTCGCGATTCGCCACGTTCTATCCAGACGGCGACGGTCCATTAGCGCGGTCACGGTATCAGAAGCACCTCGATTTTTTCGCGGCCGGCACCACAAAGGAACGGCTCTTCATGGCCGCGAACCGGGTGGGGAAATCTGAAGCCGGGGCCTACGAACTCACTTGTCACCTCACAGGGTTGTACCCACACTGGTGGACCGGGCGACGGTTTGACGAGCCGGTGGAGTGCTGGGCTGTGGGGACCAATAGTCAGACCACGCGAGATATTGTCCAGGCCAAGCTGCTCGGAAGTGTGCAGGCCCCAGGGACCGGCATGGTGCCCGCCCACCTGATTGAACAGACGATTTCGGCGCGAGGGTTGGCGGGTGCCCTGGAAGGGGCACAGGTTCGCCACGTCAGCGGCGGGCTGAGCCTGGTCGGACTGAAGAGTTACGAGCAGGGTCGGCAATCGTTTGAAGGGACCGCCAAACACGTCGTCTGGTGCGACGAGGAACCGCCGCAGGATGTCTACACGGAGATTCTCTACCGGACCATCACGACCCAGGGGATTGTGTTGGTGACGTTCACGCCGCTCCAGGGCATGAGTGACGTGGTCAAGGGGTTTCTGGAGCCCGAGACGACCGCGTCGGCGGCGTTCAAAACCTTCATCCAGGCGGGCTGGCGTGATGTGCCGCACCTGGACGACTCCGAGCGGCAGGCGTTGCTGGCCACCACGCCGCCCTATCAGATTGCCGCGCGCACCGAGGGGGAGCCGAGTCTGGGGTCGGGCGCGATTTACCCGATTGCGGAGCGCGAGATTCTCGTCCCCACCGCGACCATTCCCGAGAGCTGGCCACGCTGCTACGCCATGGATGTCGGCTGGAACCGGACAGCGGCCCTCTGGGGCGCGACCGACCCCGGATCGGGGCGGATTGTGCTCTATGATGAACACTACCGGGGCCAGGGCGAACCGGCGAGTCACGCCGAGGCAATCAAGGCGCGTGGGACGTGGGTTCGCGGCGTGATTGACCCGGCGAGCGCCGGGAGTAGTCAGGTCGATGGACGCGCCCTGATCGATATCTACGGACGGCTGGGGCTGCGGCTCGAACCGGCGCAGAATGCCGTCGAGGCCGGGTTGACCGAGACGTGGAACCTGCTCGTCTCCGGGCGACTCGTCGTCCAGGAGCATTTGACGAATTGGCGCAGTGAATTTCGGAAGTATCATCGCGACGAACAAGGGCGTATCGTAAAGGTGGCTGACCACCTGATGGATGCGACGCGGTATCTGGTCTTGAGCGGGCGGCACGCGATGCGACCGCCGCCACGACCGCCGCAGCACACGCAAGGACACGCGACCGGCGAGTCGTCATTAACGGATTGGATGGGCGCATGACCAGCGAGATGCAACAGGCACTGGATCGGTTCAAGGTCGGCTCGGATGCCGACAGCGACCAGCGGACCCGCGAGGTCGACGCCTTGCGGTTCCAGGTTCCTGAGTTTTGCTGGCCCACCGAGGTCAAGGATCAGCGCAAACCGCAGCTCATCGGCGGGGTCTCGATTCCGCAACGGCCGATGCTGAGCATCCCGAGTCTCGACCATCCGATCCAGCTCGTCCTGAACGCGGAAAAAGCCGCGCATCTGGGCGTCTCGATTCACCCCCTGAGTGACGACGCCGAAGAAGAGACCGCCGAGGTGCTCCAGGGGTTGTATCGTCGCATTGAGGTACAGAGTCGGGCGAGTCTGGCACGGAGCTGGGCCTTTGAGCGGGCCGTGAAGGCCGGCCGCGGGTATTACCGCGTGATTACCGAGCCCGACCCGGACAGCGAGGACCCCTACGATCAGAAAATTACGATCAAGCGCATTCTCCAGCAGGGCAGCGTCGTCCTGGACCCGTTCGCGCAGGAAGCCGACTGCTCAGACGGCGAGTGGGCCTTCGTGGTCAACGATATGCCGTTTGATACCTATAAGCGGCGGTATCCGAAGAGTGCCATGGCCGCTTACAGCGAAGAGGAACTCTCGGCGGTCGGAATCTCGACACCGTCCTGGGTCTCGGGCGATGAAGGCGCGTCCCGCGCCGTGCGCGTGGCGGAATACTACCGGCTCGAGTACACCACGTCGAGGAAAGTGCTGCTCGACGACGGGTCCGAGTCCGACGAGGACGCGATTCCCGAGGGACGCACGCCACGCGAGGGACGGGACGCCCGACAGCGCGTCGAACGCACGCCGACCCTCTACTGGAGCACGATCAACGCCGTCGAGGAACTGGAACCCAAGCAGGAGATGGACGGGCGCTACATTCCCGTTATTCCGGTCATTGGCCGTGAGCTGATCCCGTTTGGCCAGGAACGCCGCTACGTCGGCATGATCGAACCCAACAAAGACGCCGTGCGCCTGCTGAATTACAGCGCGTCGTCCGCCGTCGAGATGTCGAGTTTAGAGACCAAAGCGCCCTACATGATGGTGGAGGGGCAAGAAGAAGGCCACGAGCAGGAATGGCAGCTCTCGAACGTGCGGAATTTTCCCTACTTGCGCTATAGCCCTGTCAGTCTCAATGGCCAGCCCGCGCCCCCACCGCAGCGGACCCAGGTGGACGCGTCCCGGCTCGGCCCCAGCATGTTGCTATTGCAGCAGGCCCGCGAATTTATCCACGAAGGCACCGGGGCGTACGAGTCAGCCCTCGGGCAACAGACCCCGGCCGCGAAGAGTGGGAAGGCGATTCTCGCGCTCCAGAATCAGCACGATTCGGGAAGCTCACACTTCATCGATAATCTCGCGGAGATTTCGTTGACCTATGAAGCCAAAGTCATCCTCGACCTGATCCCGCATATCTATGACCGGCCCGGTCGGATTGCGCGGATTCTCGACCTGGAGGACGAACCCCAGACTGTCATGCTGAACGCGCCGTTCCGGCGTGACCCGCAGACACAACGCCCGATCCCTGCCCCAGGCCCGCCGTCGATGCCGCCGGGTGGCCCCATGGGCATGGGCGGGCCACCGATGGGTCCAGGGGGACCCCCGATGCTCCCCGACGCCGCTCTTCTGCCTTCTGGCGGTTCGTCGATGGGACCGGGCGGTCTCCCGATGGCTCCCGGTGGCCCACCGATGCCGCCTGGAGCACCCCCGATGCCGCCTGGAGCACCACCAATGCCGCCTGGGGCACCACCAATGGGGCTGCTGCCGCCACCGCCGTCTGGACGGCCGGTCGAACTCTACGATCTGCGGAAAGGGCGCTACGGCATCACGGTCAGTATCGGACGCAGCTACAAGAGTCGGCGCGAAGAGGGGGCGGACGAGATGGGCCAGCTCTTCCAGGCCAATCCGAGCCTGTTCCCGATATTGGGCGATATTTACCTGAAATTCCGCGATTTCCCCGGCCATTTGGAAGCCGCGGAACGCGTCAAGAAGATGTTGCCGCCGCCGCTCCAGGACCAGGACGAGGGTCCCGACCCCCAGATGCTCCAGCAGCAGGTGCAGGAGTCGGGGCAAATGGTCGAGGAACTCACCAAGGCGCTGGATGAGAAAACGCAACTCCTCGCCGCCGACGCGCAGAAACTCCAGGCCCAGACCGCACAAACACAGATGGATAACCAGGCGAAGCTCGACATCGAACGGATGCGGATCGAAATCGAACGGATGCGGAACGAGACCGAGCTGACCATCACGGCCATGAAAATTAAAGCGGATGAGGCCGAGGAGCGACTCAAGTCCGATACGCGGCTCGCGGAATCCGAGCAGGCGAGTGCGACCAAGATGATGCACGACGTGACCGAGCACCAGCACCGCGAGGAGATGGCCGTCCTCGACGGGCTCCAGAAAGACGCCCAGGCGGTGCAAGCGGCTGAGTCGGACGCGCCGGCCACCGTCCTCTCCATCGACATGACGCCGACAGACGAGGTCGAGTGATGCCCCCACAACCCAGACAGCAACGTGTCCAGCTCACGACCTACGAGCGGGAATTACTCCAGGCCGTAAACGACCGCCGACTTGACCGCGATGACCCGGAAGTCCAGGCCGTGTTGCAACGCGTCAACGCGCCCCCGACAGACGAAGTGTGGTTGTCGCTTGGTGGGCCGGGTGACGGTGTGACGACTGAGCAAGTGAGTGGGCCATCACTGGAAGAGCTACGCCGACGCGATGAACAAGCGCAACGGGCACGGCGTCGTCCCCCCACTATTGGGAGTGTCGCACGCGATGCCTGGGAGGGCGCTGTTGTGCCGGCCTGGGAGGTCGCAAAGGACATAGCCACGCAAACAGTCGGGAGGAACCCCTATTCGCAGGAGATGCAGGACAGGCTGCGCGAGCAGGGGCTCCCGACCGACCCGCGCATCGAAGGTCCATGGGGGGCGCTAGAGGCCGCGACCGGGGCGCTTCCCGCGACGGCCGGGATGTTGTATGACGCAGCGACGGGCGAGGCAGATCCCACTATTCCCGACCTGGTGCATGACCCGCCGACGTGGCGGAGCACACTGGCCGAGCGCGGTGCCCCGACGTGGGGGCAGAACATCGGGACCGTGGGGGATCTCCTTGTTGGTCCCGAGGACCTGTTCGCTCCTGGGGCTTCTGCGGTTGCGGGCCTCGGGCTGGGCATTGGCCGCGGAATAGTCAAGGCAGTCACGGCGGCGGACAAGCTCATTCCGCCGTCATTGCGTGCGCTGAAAGACGTATTAGACCCAAAGGACTGGAACGCCTTCCGTCGAGGCGTGGAGCGCACGCCCGGAGCGACACGTCCCCTGTCGATATTGCTTCCCTCGGAGATAGCACCGCTCACTCGGTCAGTCGGCGGGGTGGGACGGTTCATGGACATCTACAACCAGTTGCCCGACGTGAATTATCTGGCGGCGGCTGTTCGGCGAGGTGCGCCAAAGCGCGGATGGTATGCGAACAGTCGGCAGGCGTTGACGGACATTCTTGGGGACGATGCCGATATGTTCACAGGCCTGTTGGCGTCGATGTCGCCGCAGACCAGCGTCGAGAGCAACCTGACGAACGCGCTGAATACGTTCGTCAACTGGCGTGCGGCTGGGCGACCCAGAGGGGAGCAGGAGATCACGGCCATTCTGGGGCGGAGCGTGCAGGGGGGCACCGACAAGAGTGTGCTGGAGTCGTGGACGCCCAACTCGGTGCGCGTCCTGCAAGGGGGGCAGTCAATCTCTGGCCCAAAGATCGACCAGTTCTGGCTGGCGCTGCGGGAGCGCGCCCTGAACACCAAGGCCGGAACGATGGACACTCAAGAAGCGATGGTCCTGGATGCCTGGATGGGGAACCTGATGGGGGCCGACCAGAGGCTCTGGAGCGGTAACCTGAACAAGAAGAATGTGGCAGCACGGCTCGCGGAAGGCGACCCCGGTGCTACTCCCGCCTATTTGGCTGGCGTAGCCAAGATGCGAGAGGCTGCGAAGAAGGCAGGCGTCGAAGGTGCCGAGGCGCAAGAGATGGCCTGGTCTACCGCGATGGCACTGTATGAGCAAGCTTCCGCACTGGGGATCTCCGCCAGGGAGGTCTTGCAACGGGGGTTGCTGACGGATGAGGCCGTCGCGGGGACGCCGGACTTTGCGACGCTGCTCCGAGATCCCGAGTTTGCGTCGATTCTCAGTCGAGACCCGGAGCTGTCGTCACGTATAGCGTCATTGACGCCCACGCCACGGGCGGCCACGGACGCCATCCCCATGAGCGAGGCGGACCAGCGTCATCTCCTGCGCGTGGCTGACACGTTGGACGAGCTGCGCGCCATGCGACTCACCGATACGGCGGTAGAGACGCCACGGTCGCCCGCAGGGACCCTCGCGGGAGTCCTGCCGACTGAAGCGGTCACAGACCAGCAGTGGTCGTCACTGCTGCCTTACAGTGCCACCACAGAGGGGAGGCGTGTACATCGGTCTCCTCGTATTGCCGGAACCGGGGAGAACCTCCGCGAACAACAAGCGCTATTGGACGCGGCCCTTGGAGGCGACACGGGATCGAGATTGAGAGGGAGGGGGTCGTGGGTCGATGACGCGGGCCAGTTGCAGGAGAACCCGCTCGCATCGTATGGGTTCACAGGGCCAGAGAGACGTGGGGGTGTCCTCCCGGTTGACATGGAGCGACGGTTGCGAGCCGCACGGAATATTCTCGCGGGGGGCACGGGACAATCCGCCGCCGTGCACGTTGTGATCAACCCTCGGGTTGATCGCGTACGGCATAACGCCGCCACGATTTACACGCAACGTGCCCCGACAGGGCCGGCGATATCAGCCTTCGCGGCGGATCTGCGCGCACTAAATGTGACGGGGAGTTTTGCCCCGGTCCATAGCGGCCGATCCGTCCGCGTGCTGCGATTAGATGAGGATTTTCTGCCGACGCCGCTATCAGCGTCTGAGGAGGCCTCCGTGCGGCAGCTAGCGAGACGGCATCTCGGGACCGAGAACGCGAAGGGGCAGATGTCCGCGCCACGGATGGAAACCGGGGAGAACGTGGCGAAAAGAGGCTATGAAGAAATCGCGCAGGGCGCAAAGCAGGATACTGGGGAACGCGTGGGTCGGATGGTGGGAGACAAGTCGGACTGGGCGCAGCTTCCGTCAGCCGTGCAAAACCGCATGGACACGGCGGTGAAGGCGTGGGCGACCAGACTGCTCAACATCTACGATATGCCACGCATTCTCCGCGAACGCCCCGATGAGGCCAGAATGCTTGAGATTCTCGCCTCATCAGGAGCGTCAGGGTTGGCAACGGCCCGCGAGTCTGGCGTGGTGTTGCCCGCGCTAGCGGCGCTAGGATTTCACCTTACGCCGTCTGGGTCGTCGGGGACGGTCCCGCAGGGCGAGGAGTCGTGAGTACTCAGCCCGCGTCCACGCCACCACGTCTGGCATCACAGTGACGTAATGTAGCCAATTTTTGTACCGACAGTCGTCCTTGTCCATTGTGGCAAGTGCGAGTTTTGTCGCCTTGATCTCTGCGTCGATATTCCTGTCAAGTTCGCGCTCGCAATACCGGATCTTCTCTTCCAGGCGCAGCGAGCCGTACAGCATGGACATTCCCACGCGGCGCTTGCCGGTGTAGGGGTCATGCGCGGGATCGTGTGGGGGTTTCATACAACACCTCATCGTGCGCGGGAGAACCACCCACCTGGCGTGGGTTGGTGACCGTCATAGGGCCGCGCCCCTCGGGTCGTCTGGATGAGCGGATGAGGTGCAGAAGGCGCACCCCATCAGGGGGTAGTATACCAAAAAGGACGCTGTCGCTGCACGTCCTCGCTTTCTCGGCGCATGTGTGATATTTATGCACTGTTGACAGACTGACGTTTTTACTCGGGCGCGACTGATTCCCGCGCCGACAACCGCTCCCCGGCGGGGTGAAAACGACAAGGGGATACACGACGCGGGGGCGTGTTTTTGGGCTGAATGCAGCCCTGGACGCGCCCTTTTTGTTGTGGTCCCCCTTTTTTGACGCGAGTGCTATGGCTACTGACGCAGGACAGGTCACCGAGGGCGATATCACCATCGACTCAAACCACGAGTCGGCGGATCAAATTTCCATGGCTTTTCAGGCTGATCCGTCCCCGTCTGAGGACGCCCCCGCGGTTGAGGCCGTCGAGGCGGTGCCTGCGCCACCCAAAAAGCGCACACGCCGCAATGACCCGACCGAGGCGGTCAAGTCTGCCATTGCCAAGCAGCGCGAGGCCGAGCGACGCGCCGAGGCGGCCGAGTCTCGCGTGCAGGAACTCTCGACGCCCGCCCCGTCACCAGCCCCGCCACCCACCGCGGAGCCCGAGCCGCAACCGCCGAGCTGGTCGCGGTTCAAGACGATGCCGGGGGTCCCCACAGTCGATCAGTTCCAGAGCTATGAGGACTACTCCATGGCGCTGGCCGAGTTTGTCTCGGATGCCAAGCAGACCGAGCACACGGCGGCCCAACAGCAGGCGCACGAGCAACAGCAGATCGCGCAGCAGCAGCAGGTGCAGCTCGACCGCTGGTCGAAAACGCTCGATGAGGCCCGCCAGCACGACCCAAAATTTGATGAGACCTTGAATCTTGACACGCCGATGTCGCTGCCGATGCAGCACTTGGCGATGGAGAGCCCGCATGGCATCGCGATCTTGCAGTGGCTCTCGGAACACCCAGATGACGCTCAGCGCATCTCCACGCTGCACCCGGCAGAAACCTACCGGGAAATGGGGAAATTGGAAGCCCGACTCGAAGCTGCCTCGTCCACTGGAAAAAGCGGCCCAGCCCGAGTCGTCAGTTCCGCGAAAGCCCCGATCAAGCCGCTCGGGACTTCGCCACCCGCAGAGGACCCCTTTGAGATCACCGACGATTTGTCGATGGATGAGCATTTCCGTCGCATGAACGCGGCAGATCGGCAAGCGGGTCGTCTGTAATTCAGGTAAAGGATGATCGATGGCTAATACACTTGCCACACCGTCCTGGACGACGAAGGAAGTCGCACGCGGCTTTATCAACAAGCTCGTGTTTCTTGCGAACGTCAACAGGACGTACGATTCACAGTATGAGATTTCCGGCGCGAAAGTCGGGAACACCGTCAACGCCAGACTGCCCCAGCGGTTTACCGTCACGGACGGTCAGGCACTCCAGCTCCAGAACCTGTATGACCAGACCGTCCCGATCTCGCTGACCAATCAGAAGAACGTGGCGTTCGGCTACTCCAGTCAGCAGGCGACGACCGAGCTTGACAACATCAGAACGCGCTACATCAATCCAGGGTCTGAGGCCTTGGCGAACGCTGCCGAAGTGCTCGCGTTCAACGCGGTCTATCGGGACATCTACTCGTCTGTTGGCACGCCAGGAACGACGCCCAGTGCGACGCTGACGTATCTCCAGGCGGGGGTAAAACTGACCGACCTCTCGACCCCCTTGAAGGGCCGCGTGGCGGTACTCGACCCGCTGGCCATGAGTACGCTGGCGAACACCACGAGTTCGCTCTTCAATCCGACTGCCGTCATTGCCGAGAATTACGAAGAGGGCATGTTTGGTCGTCGGCAGTTGGGCGTGGATAAGTGGCTGCAAGACCCCGTGCGTCCGACGCATACCACCGGCACCTATACGGCGTCGACGCCGTTGGTCGATGGCGCGTCACAAACGGGCAGTACGCTCGCCACGGATGGCTGGGCCTCGGGAGCCGCGACGCTGAACAAGGGTGATATTTTCACCATTGCCGGTGTCAATTCGGTCAACCCGCTGTCGTACTCGTCCACGGGACGGTTGCAGCAGTTTGTGGTCACGGCGACCACGTCTGACTCGTCAGGCGATATGGCGACGTTGCCGATTAGCCCCAGCATTATCACCTCTGGCCAGCTGCAAACGGTGGACTCGTCACCGGCCAACAACGCCGTGATCACCGTGCTAGGCACGACGGCAGCGGCGGGCGGCACCTTAGCCACGACCACCAGTCCACAATCGTTTGTCTACCACCCCGATGCGTTCGCGTACGTGATGGCCGACCTCGCCAAGCCAGGAGCCGGCGCTGAGTCCACCACGGTGCGCTCCAAGGCACTCGGATTTTCCATTCGCATGGTCGAGCAGTACCAGATCGGCACGGACCAGAATCCCAGCCGTCTGGACATCCTGATCGGCGCGGCCACTATCCAAGCGCGGCTTGCCGCGAGAGTCTGGGGTTAACCATGGCACTAGCTACAACGACGCTCTCGTCAGCCGTCGCCGTCGATGACACGTCTGTCGTCGTCGCGTCGGCGACCTCATTCGATGCGGGACGCCTCGTCCTGGTCGATAACGAAGTAATGCAGGTCGCCCAAAACTACACGTCCGGTACGACGGTCGATGTGCTGCGGGGCGTCAACGGGTCTGCGACCGTCGCCCATGTCGTCACGAGCAATGTGACCCATGGAGACGCCACGGACTTCTCGACAGCCGCCTCGCAGGAGATTGTCGGCTACCAAGCGTCGCGGGCGACCGTGATCAGTAGCATTACAGCCACTGGCACCTTGACGCTCCCGACCGCCGGGACCGACGCTCGGGTGATCCTCAACGGGACCAGCGTGATTGCGTTGACCATCCCGGTGCCGACCAAGGACATGGACGGCTGTCTCTTGACCATCGTGGGCAACGGGGCTGCGGCCCATACGCTCACGTTTACGGGAGGCTTGTCTGGCGCTGGCTCGTCGTATGACGTAGTCACGACCAACTCCACAGCCCCGATTGCATTCACCGTGATTGCGTGTAACGGACTGTGGAACTCGTTTGTGGCCACCCCGATGGCGGGGACGGTGACAAACATCACAGGCACCGTGGCGTAACATCACACAGAGGGGGGTCACTTCGTGGCCCTCCTCTCTTTCCTGCGAGGTATTCATGGCGATTGTGCATAACCCGGACTCGGACTACGCCCGAGAGCTGGAGAAGTGGAACCAGCCGACCACCAACGGCGGATTTGGACCGGCGAGGTTCGAAGAGTATCCGGTGATGGTCTTCAAGGCGTTCCAGCGCGAGAACGGGAAAGTGATGTGCGGTGACCCTCTCGCCTCAGTCGGTGATGCCGAAGGCGAAGCCTTTGCCAGGTCGTGTCAACTCATCGTCAGGAGCACCGCTGAACGCGACCGAGCACTGGCCGATGGCTGGTCTATCGCGCCGGATAAAGCACTTGAGAAATTTGAGCGCGACAAGCAGTCGATAGCCGAAGTGACCGCCCAACGCCACTTTGCCGATCAGGGACTCAGCGGTCTTGCCAAGGCCGAGGCGCAACAGGCGGATGCGGCAACCCATGAACAGGTGCCGGCCGTCCCGATCACCCCGATCAAGCGGAAGCGTGTCCGCCCGCCGCGCAAGGCAAAGGAATAGCGCATGGCCCAAACGAGCGGGACGTATAACCGGTCGGTCGTGATCACCAAAAGTGACACGGTCAACTTCGATGGCAGTACGTATTCTGCCGCTGCCTCGACGAAGGCCGTTCCGGCCGATGCCATCTTCGTCGGTGGAGCTGGGGTTGTGGTCGCAATTTTCGAGGATGGCAGCTCCGCGCCCTTTACGGTGCTCGCCGGCACGGTGCTGCCGCTCAAGTGCATTCGCGTGAATAGCACCTCCACGACAGCCACATTGATGAATGCGCTCTATCAGGTCTAATGACTGTCAGCCAGCTCATCACTGCGGCCCTGCAAGACTTGCGGGTGTTGCAGGTCGGAGAGACGGCGTCAGCGAACGACGCGGCGTATGGACTGGATCGGCTCAATGACTGGATCGACAGCCTTGCGACCGAAGGCTTGACGGTCTATAGCCGAGCGCGCACGCTCTGGACGATTTCTTCAGCGACAAGCTACACGATTGGGACCGGAGCCACGATCAACTGTGCGCGTCCCACGGGTCCACTGGCTATCGACAACGTCGGCTTTCAGGACACGTCGGTCTCTCCGACGATGGAGTACAACTTGGGGCCGGTGCTGACAGAGGACGCCTACGACGGGATTGCCCAGAAGGACTTGACCTCGGTCTATCCGCAGGCGGTCTACTACAACCCCACATACGACTCGGGCTTCGGGCTCATTCGGATCTGGCCGATTCCCACCAGCACCACGCTGCAAGGCGTGATCTACACGCTGGTGCCTGTCAGTGAATTTACCGCCATCAGCGACACCGTGGCGTTGCCACCGGGGTATCGACGGTTCCTGCGGACTAATCTCGCCAAGGAGCTTGCCAGCGCCTTTGACTCGCCGCTGACGCCGGATATCCAGCAGGCCGCGAGGGAGAGCAAGGCCGACGTGAAACGTGCCAACGAGCGCCTCATGGATCTCTCCAGTGGGGTGGCAGGGTTGATCTTTGGTGGGGCCGGCCCGCATTACAACATCTATTCGGATACGTAGACATGTCGCAATATTCCGGCTTTGTGTACGGGTCAAACGAACCGCAGAGCCCGTGGGCGGACTGCGAGCGTACCGTCAATTGGTATCCAGAGCCGACCCAGGCGTCCTCATCGCCACATATCGCCGCCCTCTATCCGTGTCCCGGCCAGCAGGAGTATGTCCGGGTCGCTGACATCAATGGTCGCGCCCTCTTCGCGATGGCGGATCGATGCTACGCCGTCATGGGGGCGAGCGTCTACAAGGTGCTTGAGACCAACAGCGCGTCGATTGTCACGGACGGAACGGTTACCAATGACCCCAATCCCGCTTCGATAGCGAGCAATGGGGATGCCGGCGGCCAGCTCTTGATTGGCTCAGGGACCAACGCCTACCTGCTCACGATTGCGACCAATACCCTCAGCGCATCGATCAGCGCGCTGGCCGGCAAATGCACGATGGTCGGGATGATTGATGGCTACTTCCTGTCCTTCGACAGCGCCGAATCCAAATTTTACATCTCTGCTTTGAACAACGGCGCAAGCTGGGACGCGACACAATATGCCCAGCGCAGCATTGCCCCAGACCCCTGGAAGGCGATGGTCGTGGACGGCAACCGTCAGATTTGGCTCATTGGCGAACAGACGGGCGAGGTCTGGTATGACGCCGGCACGAGCCCGTTTCCCTTTGCGCCCGTGCCGGGATCAGTCTTTGGCTATGGCACCCCTGCGCCGTATTCGGTCAAGCTCGCTGGCGACAAGATGGTCTGGCTCTCCCAGACGGCAGAGGGAGCCGGGATTGTCGTCGCCGCGACCGGCCTGGTTCCGCAACGTGTCAGTTCGTACGCGGTCGAGACCGCCATTGCCGGCTACGCCAGGACCAGCACGATTACCGACGCGGAAGCGGTCGTCTACAGCGACCAGGGGCATACCTTTTACTGCCTGACGTTTCCTACGGCCGAAGCGACCTGGGTCTTCGATCTCGCAACGGGCCTCTGGCACGAGCGGGGGGTCTGGGATGTGAGCAGTGGCAGCTATTCGTTTTGGGGACCGCGCAGCCACTGCTATGCGTTTGGACAGCACCTCGTCGCTGACCGGACCTCGGGACTCATCTGCTCGATGGACACCGCATTCACCACCGAGTGCAACGGTGACCTGATTCGTCGGCTACGCGTGCCGCCACCGCTCTGGCTGCAAGCGGGCTCCGCACGTCGCCTCTTTGTGTCCCGCCTTGAGCTCTTGCTGGAACCGGGACTCGGCACCGCCTCTGGGCAGGGCGTCGATCCCCAGGTCATGATGCGGACGAGTACGGATCTCAAGACGTGGAGCAATACGCAGCTCGCCGCGGCCGGCGCGCAGGGCACGTTCGGCACGCGGGTGTATTGGACGCGACTCGCGAGTTCCAACCGTGCCTGGGTGCCCGAAGTGACCGTGACTGATCCGATTCCCTGGCGGATCGTGGGGGCTGATGTGGAAGGGCGGAACATCCAAGGGCGGGACGCATGACCGATGCTCAGCATAGCACCGACACCGGAAGTGGTGGTCGAACCGGCCGTCGTGGAGGGCCGGATCTCCGGGCGCGTGACGCAAGTTATGCGGTACTGGCTCCTGTCGATGGTGGACCGACTGAATGGGACGCCGCAGACGCTGGACACCGTGCAGGCGTCCACGCAGGCGGCGTCGATCAGCGCGACGAATTTCGCGATTCTGTCGGTGTTACCGGGCGTGTATCGGCTCTCGATGGGAGCCAGGATTTCTCGGGCGGCGACCACCAGTTCGTCGCTGACCGTGACGTTCGGGTGGACTGCGGGGGGCGTCAGTTGCACGACGAGCAGCACGGCGATGACGGGGAACACGACCGCGACCGTGGGAAGCCTGACGATCCTGGTGCGCGTGGACGAGGCGACCGCGATTACCTATGCGACGACGTATGCCAGTGCGGGAGGCACGACAATGCAATACAGCCTGGACGTGTCGTGCGAGCAACTCGTGTAATCCGGCCGAAAGCCCTCATGGTGCCCGAGTTTCGCGCTGGGTCGATCATGCGCCGGACATTCGGGTCGGAGGCTTTGAACCGCATTGGAAACGATCCAGATGTTCGTCCCTGGCTCGGAGGAGATGGGCCGTTGGACTTCTCATCGGCGGTCGAGAATATAGACAACATCGCGCTGGTGTCTGATTCTGGAGGGTTTGTCGGATTCGACCAAGGCGCTGGTCGGTACGAGGTGCATTCCTTGTTCTCTCCATCGCGCAAACCGCGTCGATTAGCTATTCTCGCAATGCGAGATGCGTTGGCCTATATGTTCACGTCTACGCCCTGCGTGGAGCTGGTCACGAAAGTGCCGATAGACAACCGAGCAGCCAAAGGGCTTGCACGGATCGCTGGGTTCGAGAAGCGATTCGACGGCACCCGTAACTGGAGCGGCGATGTCGAGAAACAGATAGGGTTCTACGGACTCAATCTGGAAGCGTGGGCCTTGAAGTCAATGGACGCGCTCCGGTTGGGTCGATGGTTTCATGCGACCCTGGAGACACTGAAAACGGCAACGCAGTCTCTGGCACATCCAGAAGATGTGGTCCACGACCGCATAGTTGGCGCGACTATCGCGATGCTCCGATCTGGTCTGCTGTGGAAAGCCGTCTCCTTCTACAACCAATGGGCGTCGTGGGCTGGGTACGAAGCCATCGACGTATTGAGCGAAAAACCCCTGGTCGTGGAATTTGATCACATGAGGATAGAGATCATCTCCAATAGAATCGAGGTATTGTCATGCCAATAGGATGGGGAATAGGTGCAGGCGTGGGGACGGCCGTTGCCGGACTCGGATCTGCCAAGATGCAGAGCGGTGCGGCTGGTCGAGCCGCACGGCTCCAGACTGACGCGGCCAATCGGGCCGCTGAATTACAGCGTCAGTCGGCGGCTGATCAACTCGCCTACATCAAGCGCCAATCTGAATTGGACCGGATGTCCAAGCGGTGGGCAGATCGACAGAATTACGGGCTGGCGAGAGCCGAGGGCATGAATGCGTTTAATCGATTCGGAGATGTCGCGTTCAACACGCGGGCGTCTGAATTGTCGCGTGGCCGCAGCGAGGACAAGCGGTATGGGGCCACGCAGCAACAGCTCAACACGATGCGTGCGCTGATGGGCATGGGCGACAAACCGCTGGTGTCATATGTCGAGCCGGACGCGTTACGCTTGACCGCGCCGACGCTGCCTGACTACGTGGAAGACCCCACGCCGGTTACCGCCGATGACGTGGTCGTGGTCCCGACAACCACCGCCCGTCGCCGGGTATAACCAGGGAAAGATTGTGCCGACGTTGAATGGACGCTCGCTTCCTTATTACGGATCTCGCCAGTCCCGAGAAGAGGACTACGCATTCGATCCAGACAGTCCCGAATCGACAGAGCGCGGATCGCAAGACGAGGAAGAGCGTGGACCGATAGATGCGGAAGCGGCAGCGTTTGAACAGGCCAAGGAGGCGCTACAAGCGGCCTACCGAGAACATCTCGGTCGAGAGATTACCAACGATGAGATTGAGGGGTGGTGGACGGGACAGTACGGGTGGGGACCACCTGGGATCGATGGTCTTGATGACTGGATTCGCGGCATCAAGCACGAGGGCGCTCGACTCAAAGCCACGTTGGGCAATATCCCTGGAACATCCTCGCCGCCTCCTGAACGCGCACCAGGACCTGACTATCCTGCGCCCCCTGATGGCCCCCCTGAGCCGGGTCCGCCACTGCCGCTCCCCGACCCAGGACCATATCCACCGCTGCCAGATCCAGGACCATATCCACCGCTGCCAGCGCCACCTCGGCTGCCAAGTCCACCTCCAGCGCCGGGACCGCCGCGACCGGTGCCCCCAGACGAGCAGATTCTGGAGCGTTCCTTTGAATCGTCTGACTTCCGCGACCCAGTCTTCGAGGGCGGGGAAGGGTCCGAGACGGAGGGAGCGGAACGTCAGGAACGGGTGGCTGCACGGACACCTGCTGGAAAGAAGCCTCCCATCACGCCGACCGGACGGAGAAATACTATGGCTAGTCGCAACGTGGACACTCTTCCTACTGATTTCACCGGAGACCCTGACGTTATAGACGACGACGACCTCACCGAGCCGGACGACGTTGCCGCAGACTTTGATCGCGAGCGGGCGAGAGAGACATTGCAGGCGGCGTACCGCGAATATCTCGGTCGAGAGATGACCGAGGCGGACTTTGAGGGCTGGTGGTCAGGAGCGTACGGCTGGGGACGAGCCGGGATCGAAGGCCTTGACGGCTGGCTGCGTGGCATCAGGCACGAGGGAGACCGGCTAAAATCGGTCGCCGCAGGGACAGGAGGGGACGATACAGGAGGGGACGATACAGGAGGGGACGATACAGGAGGGGACGATACAGGAGGGGACGCTACCGGCGTACCGGAAAGAACAGGCCCAGCCCCGCCTGGATGGGACCCGGCGAAGTGGGCGGACCCAGACCACCACACCGTCAAGTACGACGCGGCAGCGTTCCTCTACGGGCTCACCAAGCCGTCAGAGATTGCCGCGATGGTGGAAAGTGCCGCGTTCCAAGCGCGTTTTCCCGGCGCGACGTTCAATGGCAAAGACAAGATCGATTTCGGCAGCGTGACCGAAGATGGTGTCCCGGTCGGCGTGATTGACGTGCTCATGCGGTCTGACCGCGCAGGGGACACATCCGCTGGATTATGGTGGGGTGATACGGGCAACGACCCGGTGGCAGACCCCGCCGGAACAGGACCGACCGGAGCAGGACCGACCGGAGCAGGACCGGCCGGAGCAGGACCGACCGGAGTATGGACGCCCGATGCCTGGGCCGCCGCACTCGTTAATGCCCAAGGTGGGAGCCCGTTACTCAATCCGGCCGCGACACCGGGACCACCCAGTATGGGCTATGGCAACGACATGCGGGTGAACATGGGACCGGGCGGCGTCAGCGGCACGATGGGGCAGATGATTACCCCCTACAATCCGCTCGCGACCTATAGCCCCATGCCGTATGTCCCGCCGGCCCCGTTCCGACCCCCAGCCTATGAGGGCGCAACCCCGTTCGGGCAAGATCCCTACGCGGCTGCGGCCCCGTTTACGGGTCCAACGGCTGCGGACATGGCCGCGGACCCTGGATACCAGTTCCGGTTGCGTCAGGGACAGGAGGCGCTGGAGCGCAGTGGCGCGGCACGCGGGGTGACGAATACCGGGGGCACGCTGCGGGACATTCTCGACTACGGGCAGCAAGCGGCGTCCCAGGAATACGGCAACGTGTTCAGGCGGCAACGCGACATGTATGACCTGAACGAGCGCAACCGGTTTAATGCCTATCAGGCTAACTACGGCAATGCCCTGGACGCCTACGCCATGAACGAGGCGAATCGCGCAGGCGCATTTGATAGAAATGTTGGGACCGCCCGAGACGCCTACGCGATGAACCAGGCGAATCGCTATCAGGCATATACGACGAATCAGTTAGCGCGGTGGCAGCAGAACCAGGAAGCCGAGGCGCGTCGGTCTGGTGCGTATGCCGCGAACCTGGGGGCCTACGAGCGACAGCAACAGTACGGGCTGCGAGCGCAGGGGCAAGCGTATGATCAGGCTTATCGCAACTGGGTTCAGCAGTACAACCAGGGCCGGCTGAACGCCCAGGACACCTATAACCGCATGTATGGATTGAGTACCACATAATGCCGTTCCAATATACGCCGTACCAGAACCGCTATGTCGGGTCCATTGCCGACCTGATGGGTCGTGGCCGTGACGCCGAGGCCCAAGCCCTGATCACGGCTGCGAACGCGCAGGCCCAAGCGGCTCAGGCCAGCGGGCAGGCGTGGGGCGGGGCGATCCAGGGGATTGGGAATACCATCGCGGCGATACCGGGGCAGATGCAGGCGCAGCAGGATAGGAAGTTGGCGCTGGAGGACCGTGCGCTTGAACGAGCAGAGAGACAGGGAAATATAGACTACACAGCGGCGAGGACTGGGGCTCTCGAAGCACAAGACGTTCGCAGCGTGAGCGAGGCTGCGCGTGCGGCCGAGCGGGAGATACGCCTCAAGTCGGTGCTGGGGAACCCCGATGGATACACATGGGAAGATATCGTTGGTGTGGTTGGCCTAGAGAAAGGCATCGAGATTGCGACGGGTTTAGCCTCGCTCCAGGTCGATCCCCCTGAGCCGTTAAGCCTTGAGGATCGCTCTACGCATCTCAGGAACATCATGCGGGGGTTCAACGCGCTCTCGCCTGAGATGCAGATTGAACAATGGCCAGCGGTACGGGCAAGAGCCCTCGCCAACACTGCGCTGGGCCTCAACCCAGCGGATATCCCGGTTGAGTTTGATCCAGCATGGTTTACTCAGATGCTTAATTTCGGCGTGGAGCCAACAGCGCCGGCACCGCCGGGTCCACCAGTGGAACTGTCCCTCGACGGACAGCCGACGGTCTTTGAGCGTGATCCTGAGACCAACAAGCTGGTGCCCATCGGGGGCGGCGTGGGGCCGCGTATTGATGCGCCTCGTGTAGAGGCGTTCGATGTTCTGGAAAACAACGCAGGGGAGCAGCGATATGTCAGAAAGGGGTCTCCAGAAGCCCGGAATCTATTGGAGAACGGCTGGCGTGTTCGAGAACCCGCGGTAGCCAGCGAAACGAGGCCGCCAAGTCAAGCGGAATACTTAGCCAGCACGTATGCTGGACGTATGGTGCAATCCGAAGAAGTGTTTGAACGGATCAGTGACGATATCGTCGGCATGAACGTCTTGTCATTCTCGTCACAGCAATGGGCAGATAGTCCAACATTGCAGTCAGACACCATGCAAGCCTACATGCAAGCAGCGAGGAATTTCATCAACGCCCTGTTGCGTCGTGAGTCTGGCGCGGTGATTGCCGACTCAGAGTTTGATTCCGCAGAGAAGCAGTATCTCCCGCTGCCTAATGACAGCGCGGACACAATGCGGCAGAAAGCCGCCAACCGTCAGTATGTAACCGACACAATGGTCCGTTCAGCAGGAGCTGCCTATGAAGCGCCTGGGAGTCTGGGCACGTTTGCCGGCGACAACTTTATTACCCAGGAGCACTACGATGCAGACACCGGGGAGAACCGCCTAATGTACTGGCACGATGGGAAAGATGGTGGAGAATCAGGTTGGTATTATCACCCTCCCGGTATGCCGTTCCCGCAGGAGCAGAACTAGAGGCACGGAAGGACATCATGGCCCAAAGGCAGCCCGTCTCACGAGACCGAAATTTCGTGGGCACACCACGCGAGGGACTCCCTCATCCTGTTCCGCCTACGCCGGACCCACCCGCGACTCCTTCACGGCCATTCCAACCCATCGTGGACACGCCCCGGCGGCAGACGGAGATTGGGCCGGGACCGGGCGACCCCAACTATCAGTTCCCTGCTGAGATAAAACAAGGCGTGCGCCGTTTTGCGACTGAAGCCGTGCGGGGAGCTGGTCTGCACCCCTCTGACCTACGCGAAACCTTTGATCAGGCGATCAGCAACCCAGCAGGCCTCGCGTTCGACATTGTTTCCAGCATGACCGAAGGGGCGAAGGATCAGCTCAGAAAGGGGTGGGAGGCGCTCAAGACAAACCGACCAGCCGATGCGCTCGGCCACCTCACGTATGCCGCGATACCCCTAATCGGACCCGCACTCGACCAAGCCACTAAAGATTTTCAGCGTGGGGACACGGCCGGGAGTCTCGGTCGCATCACGGGCATCTTTGCCACCCTCGGGATTGGGAATGTGCGGTCTGGGCGGCAATTTGGCGTTGATATCCCGCCCCCCTTACGCAACCCCAACCCGGTGCAGCGCGAGGCCGTAGCGTATGGCAGACGCGAGGGCATCCCGGTGGACCTGGCGACGGCGTCTGGGAATAGGGCGGTGCGTAGTCTTCAGGAAGGGCTGGAGTCCACGGTCGGTGGGCAGGCTGTTGATGTAATACGGAGACCTGGACGAGAGGCCGCTCTACGACGCACGGCGCAAGGGCTCGCTGATGATGTCTCCCCGGTGCCTATTTCGCCAGAGGCGTGGGGCACCGCCGTGAGAGATCGCGTGACGCAAGCACGCGACCGTTACACCGCCATCGCGGACGAGGCGTATCCCACATTCCGTGCCGCCACCGAGGGCTCCGGCCAACTGGTGGATATCACCGCGGTCCTCGCAGACCCGAAGCTGCAAAAGCTCTGGGATCGACTGACGCTGAAGCGCGACGCCGCGGGGGGGTTAGTGGGCCGCGAACTACGGGCTTATCTCAAGATGGGCGAGCTGCGCGCCCTCAAGGCCCAACCGGGACTGGCTGACATCGGCGTCATTGACGACATCCTCGGAGACATGAAGGCGTATGCCAGGACAGAGCGCGGGCCAATCAAATTGATCGTGGGTGCCCTTGAGGAGCAGGTCCAAGCGGCTACAAAACTAGCGGGGCCAGAGGCGGTGGAGGCGCTCACTCGCGGCCGTCAGGCGATCAGGGACCGCGTGCGCGTTGATGCCGTCCTCGACGCGTTGCCAAACGAGCCCGTGAAGATATTTAACCGCTTTGTCACCTCGGGGGGCACAAACATTGAGGGGTTACGTGAGTTAGTAAAGGTTGCTCCAGACCTCGCCCCGGAGCTGGGACGTGCATGGCTTGAGCGGCACCTGGACCCAGTGCTGTCGGGTGGCGGATTCGAGGGGGCGCAGCGGTTCGGCACCGCGTACAACAAGCTCGACACCAATACGAAGGAGATCATCTTTGGGGGGGCCGAGAACGTGCAGGCGATGGACAACTTTACCCAACTCACCGGGCAGATGGGGAAATTGGCTAACCCGTCTGGGACCGCTGGACAGATGCTCGGGGTGTCATCGGTGGGTGTGCCGATAGGACAATTATACGGGGGGCAGCCTTTGTCTGCTCTTTTTACGCTCCTTACCCCAGCGGCCCTCAGTGCTGTCTTCAAAAGCCCGACCGCGGTCAAGGCGCTGACACAGGGATTATCCATGGCGGCTGGCCCAGGTCGGGGCACATCGGCGGCGAGCATGGCCGCGCAGGCGGCGGCGCTCAATCTCGTGCGGGAAGCGGTGCGCGAGTCAGGGCAACCCGTGCCGCCCGATGTCGCCTACACCCCCGACACGACGCCGGGGGCGTCACTGGCGTTCACTCCGGCGTCCGGGCTCACGCGACGCTACTAGCAGACCGGTAGGAGACCAGCATGGCAGGCACACTGACGCCGACCCCGTATCAGACCGTCTTGGACGATGATGGGGTTGCGGTATCCGGCGCGAAGATTTATACCTACGAGGCCGGGACCACGACCAACGCCACGACGTATACGACCTCGGCGCTGAGCGTCGCCAACGCCAACCCCATTGTCGCGGACAGTGCCGGTCGGTATGTCGCCTACCTGGCCGCCGGGGCGAACCTGCGGTTCATCATCAAGACCTCCGCCGATGTCACCATTGACGACCAGGACAACATCCAGTCGGTGCCGGGTGCCTCGGTCAACCTCGACATCGAAGGCACCGTGGGCGAAGCGGTGACGGCCGGCCAGGTGCTCTATCTGTCGAGCGGGGCGGAAGCGTCGCCCCTCACGGCGGGTCTGTGGTATCTCACGGACTCAGATGCGGCCCCGACCAGTACGACCGCGCAGACTATCGGCGTGGCGGTGAGCGCCATTGCGATCAATACGTCGGGGACGATCCGTCTCGCTGGACTGGTCACCACGGCCGGCGCTGTTGTCGTGGGCACCACGTATTACGTGGCAGCGACGCCCGGTGCGCTTACGTCGTCGGCCCCCTCGTTCAGCCGGCAGGTGGGCGTGGCGATGACGACCTCGACCCTGGTCCTGGCCGCTACGACGGCCGTGGCCGCGAGCATTCCTAACCCGATCAGCCAGGACCTGTTGTTTACCGATAACACCTATGACATTGGTAAGTCGGGCGCGACCCGGCCTCGGGATGTCTTCGCCTCTCGCAATGCCGTGATCGGGGGGACGCTCGGGGTGACGGGGGTCACCACGCTGGGGACCATTGGGACGGGGACGTGGCAGGGCACAGCGGTCGCAGATACCTATGTAGCGAATGACCTGACCATCTCTGGTGGCACGGTCAACAACTCGGTGATCGGGGGATCGGTGGCAGCGGCAGCTACTGTCACGACGTTGGATACCACAGGTGCGGTGACATTCAATGACGCAGGCTCAGATGTGGACTTCCGTGTTGAGACATCGGCAAACGCCAATGCCCTGAATCTTACCGCTGCTGGCCTGGGGATTTTCCGCGCAGCCGACCTCGACTATTACCAGACCATCATTGCTGGAAGTTTCACCTCTGGTGGAGCGTCGAGTGTTGCTGCTGGCCTCATCACCGAAACGGCGCTGACGGCACACAGTGGTGATACGACACGGGTTACAGGGCAGTCGTTCACCTCAAGCATCACCACGCCAGCCGCGAGCATGACCGTTGGAATAGTGGCACAGACGTATATCAACGAACCCACTATCACATTAGGGTCTGGGTCTGCTGTAACCAACGCGGCCACGCTCTACGTAAAAGGTGCACCCACTGAAGGAACTAATAATTTCGCAGTGTTGGCAGCCGAAACCACCAACATGGCCTACGCCATTGACGACGGCAGCAAGGGGTTGAAATACAGCAGTACGGTGGATGGTCTGGAGTATCGCGGCTACGGCGGGCACATCTGGATGACTGGGACGAATGGGGCTGACGAGCGATTGCGCCTCCTCTCTGGGGGCGGGCTGACATTCAACGGCGACACCGCTGCGGCTAACGCCTTGGATGACTATGAGGAAGGTACGTTCACGCCTGTCCTGACTGGGACGACGAGTGCATCGGGCGTGGGGTATGACACACAAGCTGGCATCTATACGAAGGTCGGCAACCGGGTTGACTTCAATGTCCAGATCAACTTGAACGACAAAGGCACAATCGTTGGGTTTTTGAAAATTACAGGTCTACCGTTTACGCCCGGGACAGGCCAATACAAGATGACTGCGACCACCTGCTCGCAGGTGATTCTCGGTGATCACTACGAGGCGGTTTGCATTGTGTATGGAACGTCGGCGTTTATGTATTGCTTCATGCAGGCACAAAACGCCGCTGGCAGTCAGCAGCAGATGAACGCCACGACGATCAACGATACTAGCCAATTTTATATCACTGGTAGCTACACCGTCTGAGGAGACTTTTGAATGGCACTCACGAAAGAAGTCATCACCGACAAGGTGGAGGTGGTTGGCGTGTACCGCCATGTGCAAGCACGCACCGCCACGGTGGTCAAGGAAGACGGCGTGGAACTCTCTCGCAGTTTTCACCGCCACGTCGTCGCACCGGGCGAGGACACCACGGGCATGGATGCCGAGGTCATTGCCATCTGTGCGGCCGTCCACACGCCAGAGGTCATCGCGGCGTACGAGGCAACGCTGCTTCCTGAATAATGGGCCTCCTCAGATTCTTCCTGCGCGTGTTCACCGCCATTTTTGGGGGCCACGGGTCGGATACCACCACGGTAGACCCTGAGCCGAGTCTCCCGGCAACGGTCAACCTTCCCGTTGCACCCGACCCTGTGCCCCCTCCAGAGCCGGACCCCATCGTCCCGATCACCCTCGGGAACTGGAAGGGCAATTTCCTCTATCCGGCCTCACGCTATTTTGCCCCGGCGGTGTGTGCCCGTCCCGAAGGCGAACGCCGCGCCTATTTTGCCGAGGAAGTGGCCCGTGGCTATACCCACGTCCTCATCAATGCAGAGCAGGACGACTGGGGGATACGCAACGGCCATCCTGAGTGGACGAATGGGGGGTTCAATGCCTACGCCCCAGAAGGCATGCCGCAGCTTATCGAGGTGCTGTGGGAAGCGAGAGAAGCTGGCCTGATTCCGATGGTGGGAGTCGTGGACCAGCCGACCCTGGAGCTCCTGGACCTCGACACGATCATTGCCCGCACCCAGCAACTGGTGGACTCCACCCATGAAGATGTCTGTCTCTACATGCTCAGCTGGGAGTTGAATGAGGTCTGGGGCTCCGCTGACGAGCGCAATCCCAACATCCACCGCTGGATTCAGGAAGTGAACTGGCACGGGCGCGATATAGGGATTCACTACGCCCCGCCACCATTGGGCAACACCGACTGGGAAGGCGAGGAAGACCACGTCCATGGGGGCTATGGGCTCTACGAGGACCTTCCACCCAATGTGGTGCGAATGGCGCAGTTCCCGAATGAAATTGATGACGAGACACTCACATTACGCTGCCGCCTCGGATGCGAAGTCAACATGAATACCAACACCAAATACTGTGCGTTTGAGCATTCCGGCTGGCATCGGCGTGACCCCCGGTGGTCCGAGGAGGACTGCACACGCCGCGCGGATATCTGCCGGTCGGTGATGTCACTGCACTTTTCGCCTGGGGCGTGCGGGTCGATGAACGGATAGCCATGGCCGCGCCCATCCAGACTCAGGATTACCCGGAGGAATAGAATGTCTACGCCGCAGCCGCCAGAACCCACGGGCGTCACCTCAGAAAGCCTACTCACGCTCATCGGCTCACAAACCGTGACCATCGCACGTCAGTCCGCAGTCATCACCAGTCAGGCCGCGCGCATCGCTGAGCTGGAGGACGTTATGGCGAGTCGGGTCACCACGACAGCGTTCGACACCAGTGCGGGATAATGGATATTCCGGCGGAGCTGGTTGCGGTCGTCTCGCTGGTCATCGGATCTATCGTCTGGCTGATCCGGCTGGAAGGCCGCGTCAATACGCATGAGGCGATCTGCGCGGAGCGCTATAGACAGCTGAGGCAGCAGCACGTCGAAGCTCTGGACGAGATGCGCCTCATCGAAACCAAACTGGACGGCCTGATTCAGCGACTCTGATTACAGATGCCACTCGCCTACAAGTCCGGGGTCCGGGTGCATCGGCGCACGCTCGCCTTGGCGCACATCGAGAACTGTGCGCTCGCCACGCAGGCCGAGTTGGGCTACCCCCGCGTGTTGGTGGCCACGTCGATCAACGACGGCCGGCACATGGAGGGGTCGAAGCACTACACCGACCATGCCATCGACTGGCGGACGAAGGGACCGGCCGCAAACACGATGGGGTCCACCGCTCGCAAGCGGCGGTTCCGGCGACAGCTCACGGCCCTACTGGGTACCCGGTTCACGGTGCTCCTGGAGGGGCTTGGCACACCGCACGAGCATATCCATGTCCAGGTCAAAAAGGGAGCGAAGTATCCATGATCAAGAAAACCAAACGCGGCTTCAAGGTCGTCAGCAAGGCGGGGAAAAATCTGAGCAAGCCTGGGTTGAGTAAGGCTGCGGCAAAAAAACGCCTCGCCCAGGTCGAGCACTTCAAGAAGCGCAAAGGCTGACCGGCGTGATGAATCCCTGGAAACTGTTTGGGCTCTACCGCCGCGTGAGCCGGGTGCTCACGCTGCTCCAGTCGGCGTCAACGTCCTACCATGAAGGAGGCTCCATGAGTCGCAGTCTATTTGTTTCCAAGACATTCTGGTTGAATATCCTGACCGCCTCGGTCGAGGTCACGGGCGCTCTGACGGGGGTTATTCCCCCTGGTGCGCTCACGCTGGTGCTCGCTGGCTTGAACGTCGCGATTCGAATCGTCACCAAAGGGCCGGTGCATGTGCTCACGCAGGCGGGCGGGAGCGACGACGGGTAATCAGCGACCCTGCCGGGGGTCCACTGGCGGGTCTGGGACCCAGGCGTGCGAACAGACCGTGCAGTAGAATGATTGCTGCGTGCCCGTGAGGACCGCGTCGACATTGCGGGTCTCTCCGCACCTGGGGCAGTCAGGAATGGCGGGGGTGGCGAGTGCTACGTGCATTGCGTCTCCTAGACCTCGACGATGTCGAGGCCGTACTGGGTCTTCACCCAGCGTTTCTTCAACCGGTAGATTTGGGTCCGCACGCCTTTCACGTCCTCCACTACGGTCTCCCCGGTCGGGATGTCCACATACCGAAAGTCAGCAACATAGGTCGCGGTCGAGACCAGCGAGCCATCGGGGGTGGGTGAGAGCAGGGGGTAGGTCGGCTGGAGTTCGATGTCTCTGATCTCCCCGGCTGACTCCAGCAACAGCAGCTCCGTGTAGCGTCGGGCTTCGCGTTTCGAGGAAAACCAATGCCCGCTACACCAGGTGCGAATCGCGTTGTATTTATGAGCGCGCATCGCGCTATTGAGCCTTCTGAGATTCATCCCGGTCGATGAGGGCATAGGCCAAAAACGTGGAGGCCCACACACGCCATCGCTCGCGTCGGTCGGGGGCACCAGCGTGCGTCACCTTGGAGCCACGGCGATAGTCATCCGTGGGTCGTCGCGCCAGGAGCGTTCGATAGGCGTCGAGTCGCCCGCTAGCGTTTGGCGCTGTCACGAGGCGGCCCTCGGTCGGTCCACGATGATGCGTCGAAGGTCGAGCTTCTCAAGGATGCGGTCTGAGCACACGCGATGGCCATGGATCAGGTCCGAGAGGTAATTGGTACTGATCCCTATCTCGACGGCCGCCGCACGCTGCGTGCCGCACCGCCGCACGAGGCGACGCAGCCGTGAACGCGGATCGACAATGGTCATGTCCCGAGTATACCCCATCACCGCGTATCAGCGGACAGTTGACATGGCCGCGTGGGGTCACTTATGATGCCCATCGCACACACACACACAGGACAGGACAGGACACGACATGACCCCATTCACGCTTTCCCTCCCCGGCGCACTCCTCGCCATCGTAAAACGCCGAGTCACCGACGCGGGGGTGTTTCTTTTAGAGGTCATCACGGTACTGGCCCTCGCGATGCTCCTGATCGCGTGGCTGGTCATTCTCACCCCGTAGGCAGCACGGCAGTCTCTCACTCACCCATCACGCAAAGGAGCACACAAATGGCACGACGCATCTCAACAGGGAAATACTTGAAGGCCAATCAACTCACCGAGGAAGGGACCGTACATACGATCATTTCCTGCGAAGAAGAAGCCATCCAGAGCCAGACCGGCGCAGACGAAATGAAATGGGTGCTCTATCTAAGCGATGACCTCAAACCCCTGATTTTGAACTCCACGAATATCAACAGGCTGATCGCGGCATGTGGAACCGACGATGTGGATTTGTGGGCAGGGAAACAGATTGTGGTGTATTGCGACCCCTCCATCAGTTATGGCGGTTCAGTGACCGGGGGCTGTCGCGTGCGGGCGGTCAAGGCGACCAAGCGTGCGTCGAAGCGCCGCGTCAAGGCGTCCAAACCCGAGGACCTCTCAGACATCCCGTTCTAGTCGCCATCAGGGGGGGGACCGGTCGTGCGCCCACCACGGCCGGTCCCCGTTGGTATCAGGAGGTGACCCGGTGTCATCCAAGCTCCAGTTCGATGCAGACACGCATCAGTACACGCTCGACGGCCGCAAGATACAGTCGGTGACCCAGCGTATCGCTCGGGCGGGCCTGCTCGGGTCTGCCCCGACGTGGCACACCCCCGAGGCGGCCGAGCGCGGCACGGCGGTGCATCTCGGGTGCGCGCAGTGGGACACAGGGCAGCGGCTATGACCGTCCTTTGTCAGCGGCCCGTGGGGCGGCTATCTCACGAGCTTTCAAGTGTGGTCTCGGGCCATCTCACCCACATGGACCTCGGTGGAAACACCCTACTACAGCGCCGAGTACGACCTCGCCGGCACCCCGGATCGGATCGGGACGATTGCGGGGCGAGACGTGGTGCTCGACATCAAAAGCGGTCCCCCGGCGTCCTGGCACGGCATCCAGCTCGCGGCCTATGACCTGCTGGTCCCGCGCTCGCATCGTCGCCGTCGCATCGGACTGTACCTCAACGCCAATGGCGAGATGGCCCGCATGATGGACTATCGATCATCGCGCGATGACCTCGTCGCCCTTACGCTCTGCCACCACCCCCAGAAGGAGACCTCATGACTAGACGGATCGCACGACCGACCACCGTGACCGTGGACCTGGACCCCGAGCCCGGTCTGACTGGACAGACCGCGGAACTCGTGGGGCTCGCAGACCACATCGTCGTCGAAAATGAGACCGAGAGTGTGCAGGCCAGTGCGTTCTTGAAGCGCGTGCAGAAACTGCGACGATTCGTCGCCGGCGTCTACAAGACCGCAAAGGGTCCGCTCATGGCGGGGAAGCGTCAACTGGACGCGCAGGAACGGTCGCTGCTCGACCCCCTACGCCAAGCCGAGTCGGCGGTGAAGGGGGAGATCCTGCGCTTTCGCCACGCCGAAGAGGCGCGACGAGAGGAGGCGGCTGCGCTCGCACTGGAGGCCACGGTCGTGGCACGGCTGGAGGGGGAAACGCCACCCCCAGCGCCAGTCCTGCCCGCACTGGCCCCCGCGAAGACCCTGGTCGAGGGGATGGTGGCGCGGTCCACCTGGACGGCCAGTTGCACCGACCTCCGCAAAGTGGTACTGGCGGTGGCCGCCCAGCTACTCTTGGACGATGAGACGCTGACGCCGACGAAGGTCACGCGGCGGTGGCTCGCCACTACCTGCGCGCCCTCTCCCCAGGCAAGTCTCGACCTCCTGACAATCTCCGCGCCCCGGCTCAATGCCTTGGCCCGCGCCCTGCGACACGACCTGTCAGTCCCGGGCACCCTCGTGGAGGAGCATCCAGACCTGGTGTCACGTCGATGACACGTCGGCGGATGGTCACCGTCTTCTACGACCCGGTCGCGGGCGAGGTACTCGAGTGTCAATTCTCGGACGCGTGGCTCACCGGGGGCAGCCTGCTGCGACTCGACACCCTGCTTGACCTGTCTGCGGAGATTAGCAAGAAGCGGAAAATGGAGACAGCGATCTGGGCCGCCGAGTGGGAGCAGCGGCGAAAGGGGCAACGTGACGTTCACTGACGTGTGTGCGCGGTTTGAACGCGTCAAGGTGGTGGGCGATGGCCACGCGACGGCGCGGTGCTCGGCGCACGAGGACCGGGTCGCCAGCCTCAGTCTCTCGACCGGTGACGGGGGCAACATCCTGCTGCACTGCCATGCCGGCTGTACCACGGCTGACATCGTGGAGATGGCTGGCCTGGACCTCAGCGACCTCTTTAGCAACGGGCTGCCCGCCGCCCCGCTCACCCCCGTCCTGCGGTCACGGTCGGCCAGCAGCCAGACCATCTATCGCTATACCGACCTGGCCGGCGAGACGGTTGGCGAGGTGGTGCGAGGACCGGGCAAACGCTTCCGGCAGCGGCGTCCTGACGGCCGCGGCGGCTGGGAGTGGAAAGCGACCACGACCCCTGTCGTGTACCGCTGGCCCGAGGTGTCATCGCAGCCGGACGATCCGATCTGGGTGGTGGAAGGCGAGAAAGATGCCGAGCGACTGGCGGGCATGGGGCTCCGCGCCACGACCAATGCGGGCGGTGCCGGCAAGTGGCGGACGGCTCATACCTCGGCGCTCTCCGCCCTCGCGCCTCCGGCTGTCTATGTCATCCCCGATAACGATGTGCCCGGTCAGCGTCATGCGTCTGCTGTGACCGAGGCGCTGACGACGGCCGGTCTGACAGCCACGGTCGTCCAGCTCCCCGACAGTCCCGACCACGGTGATGTCAGCGACTGGGTGTCGACGGGCCAGACCGTCGAGGACCTCCAGGCGCTGGCCCTGGCGGCGTCCGCTGCACCGGCTGACGTGGTCATGCCCACTGACTTCGAAGACGCCACACAGACGCTTACACGGCTCTCAGAGGGGTGTTACGCGCTGGAGTGGCCGGACCTCGGGGTCACGTTCCAGGCTGACCATGTGCGTCGAGGCCGTGACGGCGACCTGAAGGGGGAACTGACCGTGACCACCGAGTTGGCCGGGGCAAAGACGGTCGCGGACGGGGTCCTGGTCTGGACCTCGACCAATTTCTCCAGTCAGCGCGTGCGTGCGTCAGTCGCCAAGGCCTGCTCGGAGCGGTCGGGTGCCAAGCTGGACTG
>Ga0208316_1000519_pt1 | contig 32002 bp, 29 predicted proteins | sample MalvireepMed_231_FD_184240 | JGI IMG/M metagenome (GOLD analysis project Ga0208316, IMG submission 184240) | Marine viral communities from the Global Malaspina Expedition - Malaspina viral metaG DeepMed_231 (SPAdes) (version 2) | ecosystem: Environmental > Aquatic > Marine > Oceanic | place... | reverse complement strand
CACCCGGCCACCCTGAATATGGGTTTGAGACGCGCATAACAACGCGATACGGAAACACAATGGGGACAAATCAGAAAAAAGAAAGGGTGGTGCGAGAGGAGAGACTTGAACTCTCACGGGTTGCCCCGCTGGAACCTAAATCCAGTGCGTCTACCAATTCCGCCACTCTCGCATATCCGGCGTCGCTCTGAACCATAACAAGGAATCAGGGTACGCGGAAACAAACAAGGGGAAAAGTGGGGTGGACGAAGGGGTTCGAACCCTCGACCGCAGGAGTCACAATCCTGAGCTCTACCAACTGAGCTACGTCCACCACATCAGGGAGGTGCCATCCGGCACGCTACTGCCAACTTCAACTTTGCTGGTTCGGCGAGTCCGGTACCAATCTGCGATTAACGAGATGGCGCGCCCGGCAGGACTCGAACCTGCGACCATCCGCTTAGAAGGCGGATGCTCTATCCAGCTGAGCTACGGGCGCTTGACCGTTCGCCCACCTGAACATCCAGAAAGTGGTCGGGGTAGAGAGATTCGAACTCCCGACATCCTGCTCCCAAAGCAGGCGCGCTACCAGACTGCGCTATACCCCGTTAACTGAACAACAAGTGCCTCAGCAAAGTTGGCGCGCATATTACCGGCGCTGATCGCGTCCGTCAACACGGAATTGAAAATTCCTTGCCGAGACAGCCTTATAAGAGACCACCCGAAACCACAGGAGTTCCCGACTACCCCTCCACATTGGCGTTAACCCTGAAGCATGAGACAATGCCCGGCCTTCACTTTCTTACGCCCAAACCGACAAGACGGAAACATGAGCGCCAAACTGATTAACGGAAAAGAAATTGCTGCCCGGGTCCGGCAACAAGTGGCCACCGGTGTCGAAGCCAGAAAACAGAAGGGCCTGAGAGCGCCCGGGCTGGCCGTGGTACTGGTCGGTCACGATCCGGCCTCCCAGGTATACGTTGGCAACAAACGCAAGGCCTGCGAACAGGCAGGCATCCTGTCATTGTCCTATGATTTGCCGGAAGACACTTCCCAGGCAGCACTGGAAGCACTGGTCGACGAGCTGAATGAAAACCCCGCCGTTGACGGTATCCTGGTTCAATTGCCCCTGCCCTCACACCTGGACGCGGACCCGATTCTGGTAAAGATACGCCCCGACAAAGATGTAGACGGCTTTCACCCCTACAACATCGGCCGCCTGATGCAGCGCAAGCCTACCCTGCGCCCTTGCACACCGGCAGGTGTCATCACCCTGCTAGACTCCATTGGCACCCCCTATAAAGGCCAGCACGCAGTTATTGTCGGGGCCTCCAACATTGTCGGTCGCCCCATGAGCATGGAACTGCTGCTAAAGGGCGCCACAACAACGGTATGTCATCGGTTTACCGACAACCTCGAGAAATTTGTCGGTGAAGCCGACATCCTGGTGGCCGCAGTGGGCAAGCCGGGCATCATCAAGGGCGAATGGGTCAAACCCGGCGCCACCGTCATTGATGTGGGTATCAACCGGATGGATGATGGCAAGCTCTGTGGTGATGTCGATTTTGACGCTGCAGCAGAGCGTGCGGCTTACATCACCCCGGTACCGGGCGGCGTCGGCCCCATGACCATTGCCACCCTGCTGGAAAACACCCTTTACGCTGCCGATGTGCTGCACGCCGACTCCTGACGCGGCATTCTTCGCATTTTTCGTTAACGGGCACAGGCCCAATAAAAAACCCCGCCGAAGCGGGGTTTTTTATGGACGGGCGCTTTACTGCCCGTATTTGGCCTTGGCCTTCTGACGGTAAGCATGCAGCAGCGGCTCAGTGTAACCGGCCGGCTGTTCGCGCCCCTTCAGAACCAGATCTACAGCGGCCTGGAAGGCGATGCTGTCATCAAAGTTCGGAGCCATGTTGCGGTATGCCGCATCACCAGCGTTCTGTTTATCAACAACCGCAGCCATGCGCTTCATGGTTTCCATGATCTGCTCTTCAGAGCAGATGCCGTGGTACAACCAGTTGGTCAGCAACTGCGAAGAAATACGCAGTGTCGCACGGTCTTCCATCAGGCCCACATCGTTGATGTCAGGCACCTTGGAGCAGCCCACACCCTGGTCGATCCAGCGTACAACGTAGCCAAGGATACCCTGGGCGTTGTTGTCCAGTTCCTGCTGAATGTCTTCGGCGCTCAAGGAGGACGGATCCTCCATCACCGGCACAGTCAGGATGTCGTCCAGAGACGCGCGCTGACGGTTAGCCAGCTCTTTCTGCACATCAAACACGTTCACCTGGTGGTAATGAGTGGCATGCAAGGTAGCGGCTGTCGGAGACGGAACCCAGGCGGTGTTGGCACCAGCTTTCGGATGACCGATCTTGGCCTCCAGCATGCCTGCCATCAGATCCGGCATGGCCCACATACCCTTACCAATCTGGGCAACGCCAGACAGACCGGCTTCCAGGCCGATGTCCACGTTCCACTGCTCGTAGGCGTTGATCCAGGCAGCCTGCTTCATCGGGCCCTTACGGATGAAGGGACCCAATTCCATGGAGGTGTGAATCTCGTCACCAGTACGATCCAGGAAGCCAGTATTGATAAACACAGTGCGCTCTTTGGCAGCATGGATACAGGCTTTCAGGTTCACAGTGGTGCGGCGCTCTTCGTCCATGATGCCCACTTTCAGGGTGAAGCGCGGCAGACCGAGAGCGTCTTCAACACGACCGAAGAATTCATTGGTGAACGCCACTTCTTCAGGGCCATGCTGCTTGGGCTTAACAATGTACACAGAACCCTTGGTGCTGTTCTGGAATTTGCCGTCGCCCTTCAGGTCGTGGATGGCGATCAGGGAAGTCACCAGGCCGTCCATCAGGCCTTCAGGAATTTCGCTACCATCCTTCAGCAGAATGGCCGGATTGGTCATCAGGTGACCAACGTTACGAACGAACAGCAGGCTGCGGCCCTTTAGGGTCAGCTCACTGCCATCAGCGCCTGTGTAGGTGCGGTCGCCATTCATGCGGCGAGTCATCATCTGGCCGCCCTTCTCGAAGGACTCTTCCAGATCGCCTTTCATCAGTCCGAGCCAGTTCTTGTAGGCGACAACCTTGTCATCGGCATCTACCGCAGCAACGGAGTCTTCGCAGTCCATGATGGTGGTCAGGGCCGATTCCATCAGAACGTCTTTAACGTGGGCACCGTCATCCTTGCCGATCGGATGGCTGGCATCAATCTGGATTTCGAAATGCATGCCGTTTTTCACCAGCAGAACGCCAGTGGGGGCATCGGCAGCGCCGGTGTAACCCACAAAACCGGCCTCGTCTTTCAGACCGGTCACGTCACCGTTCTGAAGTTTAACCGCCAGCTTGCCGCCGTCGATGTAGTATTTTGCGGCGTCTTTATGGCTACCGGAAGCCAGAGGCGCAGAGCCATCCAGCAGGTTGCGGGCCCACTCAATAACCTTGGCGCCACGAACCGGGTTGTAGCCACGACCCTTCTCAGCACCGTTTTCCTCAGAAATAGCATCGGTACCGTACAGGGCATCGTACAGGCTACCCCAGCGAGCGTTAGCCGCGTTCAGGGCGAAACGGGCATTCATGACCGGCACAACCAGCTGCGGGCCGGCCATGGTGGCGATTTCCGGATCCACATTGGAGGTGGAGATTTTGAAATCCGCCGGCTCATCTACCAGGTAGCCGATGTCTTTCAGAAACGCCTTGTACTCGGCCATGTCCAGTTTCTGGCCCTTGTGCTCGCGGTTCCAGGTATCCATTTTTTCCTGGATTTCGTCACGCTTGAGCAGCAGCTCGCGATTGCGCGGAGCGAGCTCGTTCACGATCTTGTCGAACTCGGCCCAGAACTTGTCAGCGTCAATACCGGTGCCCGGAATCGCTTCGTTATTTACAAAATCGTACAGATTCTTGGCGATCTGGATGCCGCCAACTTGAACGCGTTCTGTCATCGTTGCTTGCCTCAATGGGTTTGTAGTTCCCGACTCCCCTGATGGCGCCTGAAAGCGCGGGGACGTTCTGATTAGAGCGCCGCATTGTACGTGAAATTCCCTACAAGGTCATTCCCACCGGTACAATGCGACATTGCGCGAATCAACTCAGTCCTGGCTCCGGCGCCAGGTGGTTCCTTCACGGCTATCATCCAGGATAATGCCCTTCTCCAGCAGATCATCGCGAATGCGATCAGCCTCCGCAAAGTCTTTGGCTTTGCGGGCATCGGCACGGGCCTGAATCATGGCCTCGATGTCCTCGGCGGTCAGCTCACTGCCGGTATCCGCCTGAAAGAAGGCTTCCGGGTTCTGCTGCAGCAGACCGAGCACAGCACCCAGCCGCACCAGAACGGCCGCGCTGCGCTTGGCGGCTTCTTCATCACCTTCCCGGCGGTAATGATTGATGTCATTCGCCACTGCATGCAGCACGGCAATGGCGCCAGCAGTATTGAAATCATCATCCATGACCTCGGCAAAACGACGGTCGTGGTCCGTTTCCGCTACATCCGCTTCTTTCGCCGGCACGATACCCCGCAGGGCATGATAGAGCTTGGTCAAGGTTCGCCCGGCCTCCGCCAGGTTGTCTTCGGAGTAATCCACCTGGCTGCGGTAGTGGCTGGACACCAGGAAATAGCGAACCACTTCCGCCGGGTACTTTTCCAGAATCTCGCGAATGGTAAAAAAGTTGCCCAGCGACTTGGACATCTTTTCCTTGTTCACCCGAATGGCGCCAGCATGCATCCAGGTGTGCACAAAGGTGTGGCCAGTGGCACATTCTGACTGGGCGATTTCGTTTTCATGGTGAGGGAACAGCAGATCCGGCCCGCCACCGTGAATATCGAAGGTATCACCCAGGCACTTGGTGGACATGGCGGAACACTCAATATGCCATCCGGGGCGCCCTTCGCCCCACGGCGACTGCCAGCTCACCTCGCCTGGCTTGGCGGCCTTCCAGAGCGCAAAGTCCGCAGGGCTGCGCTTGGCTTCCTGCACATCCACTCGAGCACCGGCTACCAGATCTTCCAGCTTTTTCTTGCTCAGTTTGCCGTAATCCGGGAAAGACTCCACGGCAAAGTACACGTCGCCATTATCGGCAGCGTAGGCGTGGCCACCGGCGATCAGCTTCTGGATCATGGCAATGATGTCGTCGATAAAGGCAGTCGCCCGAGGCTCATCATTGGGTGACAGCACGCCGAGCTTCGCCTCATCCTCGTGCATGGCCCGGATCATCCGGTCGGTCAGGTCGGTATACACCTCACCGTTTTCATCCGCCCGGCGCAGGATCTTGTCGTCGATATCGGTAATGTTCCGCACGTAGTGTACGTCGTATCCGCGATGCCGCAGGTACCGAGTCACTACGTCAAACGCCACCAGCACCCGGGCATGGCCCAGATGGCAATAGTCGTAGACAGTCATGCCGCACACGTACATACGAACCTTGCCAGGCTCGAGAGTTTTGAACGCTTCCTTTTGCTGTGTCAGCGTATTGTAGATACGCATTACTTGCCTCCCTTACCCCAGGAATCCCGCAGCGTTACGGTACGATTGAACACCGGCTTGCCAGCGCTTTCAGTCAGCTCCTGGTCGCAGAAAAAGTATCCCTCGCGCTCGAACTGGTACGGCAGATCGGCGCGGGGCTGAGCCAGACTTTTTTCAACGCGGGCACCTTTGAGTACGACCAGAGATTCCGGGTTCAGGTGATCCAGAAAATCGCCTTCTTTGTCGCTGTCCGGAGACTCGTGGTTGAACAGGCGGTCGTAAAGATTGATATCCGTCTCCACGCTGTCGCTGGCCGACACCCAGTGAATCACGCCATTGGGTTTGTAGCCCTCCGGATTCACGCCCAGGGTATTCGGATCGTATTCGCACTTGAGCTCGACAATCTCGCCGCTGTCATCACGCACAACTTCTTTGCAGGTCATCACGTAACCACCGCGCAGCCGCACCGCCTGTTCCGGGGCCAGCCGCTTCCACTTGCGTGGCGGCTCTACCTCGAAATCTTCCCGGTCAATAAACAGGGTCTGACTCCAGGTCACTTCCCGCTCGCCCATATCCGGATTCTGCGGATGCACCGGCAAAGTCAGGGTCTCCGTCTGGTCAGCCGGATAGTTGGTCAGGGTGACCTTGAGCGGACGCATCACGCACATGGCCCGGGGCGCACGGTTGTTCAGATCTTCCCGGATAGCGTGCTCCAGCATACCGACATCCACGGTGCCGCCGGCCTTGTTCACACCAATCATGTCACAGAAGCTGCGAATGGATTCCGGGGTATAACCGCGGCGGCGCATGCCGGAAATCGTCGGCATCCGGGGATCGTTCCAGCCGTCCACCACGTTTTCATCCACCAGCCGCTTCAGTTTGCGCTTGCTGGTAATGGTGTAGTTCAGGTTCAGCCGGGCAAATTCGATCTGGCGCGGATGACAGGGGATGGTGATGTTGTCCAGCACCCAGTCATACAGCGGCCGGTGATCCTCGAATTCCAGGGTACACAGGGAATGGGTAATCCCTTCCAGAGCATCGGAGATCGGATGGGTAAAGTCGTACATCGGATAGATGCACCACTTGCTGCCGGTCTGGTGATGATCCGCGTAGCGAATCCGGTACAGAATCGGGTCCCGCAGATTGATATTCGGGGATGCCATATCAATCTTGGCCCGCAACACCAGCTCACCGTTCTGGAACTTGCCGTCGCGCATATCCCGGAACAGCTGAAGGCTCTCCTCTACCGGGCGATCCCGGTACGGGCTGTTCTTGCCGGGCTCTTTCAGCGAACCCCGATATTCAGCCATCTGCTCCGCATTCAGGGCACAGACATAGGCCTTATCTTTCTGAATGAGCTCTTCGGCAAAGGCATAGAGCTGATCAAAGTAATCCGACGCGTAACACACCTCGCCGGCCCACTCATAGCCCAGCCACTCCACGTCCTGCTTGATGGCGTCGATATACTCCTGGTTTTCCTTTTCCGGGTTGGTGTCGTCAAAGCGCAGGTTGCACTCACCGTTAAAGGTTTCGGCAATGCCGAAGTTCAAACAGATCGATTTGGCATGACCAATGTGCAGATAGCCATTGGGCTCCGGGGGGAAGCGGGTGACCACCTTGCCGGTGTGCTCCCCTTTGGCGATGGCGTCTTCAATCAGGCTCTGGATAAAGTTGTGGGCTTTCTTCGACTCGGCGCTCATACAATCTCTGTTAACAGGGAATGAATCATGGGAGCTGTCCGGATGCTCCGTTTAAACCGCCTATTATACTCACAAATCCACGCCGGACTCATGCACCGGACGAAACTCTTGAGTACAATAGCCACTTTCAACATTCCGATCCCAAAACACAGGAAACCCTGATGATTCTGCTGCAGACAAACTTCGGTGATATCAAGCTGGAACTGGACTACGAGAAAGCCCCGGAAACCGCTAAAAACTTCGAACAATACGTTCGCGACGGTTTCTATGATGGCCTGATTTTTCACCGCGTTATCAGCAACTTCATGATTCAGGGCGGCGGCTTTGAGCCTGGCATGACGCCGCGCAAAACCCGCGAACCTATACAGAACGAGGCTGACAACGGCCTGAGCAACATGGTCGGCACCATCGCCATGGCCCGCACCATGGACCCTCACTCGGCCACCGCCCAGTTCTTCATCAACGTTGAGAACAACGGCTTCCTGGACCACACCGCCAAGAACGCAGAGGGCTGGGGCTACTGCGTATTCGGCAAGGTGGCCGAGGGCATGGATACGGTCAACAAGATCCGCGCCGTTCGCACCACCATGCGCGCCGGCCACCAGGACGTCCCGTTTGAGGACGTAGTGATTGAAAAAGCCGAGGTTCTGGAGGACGCGTGACCACGCTGTTTATCTCGGATCTGCACCTGGAAGAATCGCGCCCGGATATTACGGGTGCGTTTCTGACCTTCCTCAGAGACAAAGCCTTGGGCGTTGAGCGTCTATACATTCTTGGCGACTTTTTTGAAGCCTGGATTGGAGATGACGAGCGCACCCCGCTGCAGGAACAGGTGGCGGCGGCTTTGCGGGAGGTGCGGGACACCGGCACCGATATTTACCTGATGCACGGCAACCGGGACTTCCTCATTGGCGAAGACTTCTGCGCGCGCGCCGGCACCACCCTGCTGGATGATCCGACGGTAGTGGATCTGTATGGCACACCTGCCCTACTGATGCACGGTGACAGCCTATGCACGGCCGATGTGGAATATCAGAAGTTCCGGGCCAACATGCGTAACCCGCAAACCGTGAAAATGCTGCTCGCCCGCCCACTCAAAGACCGTCAGCTGATGGCACGGCAACTGCGGGAAATCTCCATGGCGAAGAATCAGGGCAAGGCTGAGACCATCATGGATGTCACTCCGGAGGAAGTCGTGAAAGAACTGGAAGCCCATGTCGTTCAACTGATGATTCATGGCCATACCCATCGTCCCGCCATTCATGAACTGGAAGCCAATGGCAAGCCTGCCCGCAGAATTGTATTGGGAGACTGGGATAAGAATATCTGGTGGCTGGAAGCTCGCCCGGGACAGGAACCCGAGCTGCTCAAGACGCCGTTGTAGCCATCCGGTCGCCGGCAGGCTCCCGGTAGGTTTCCAAGCGTTTTAGCCAACCGGGCAGCCAGCGCTCCCGCTCAATCGGGTTTTCGGCATTTCGGGCGCGGCGGGTCAACACCTTCCCCGCCGCTTCCCGGAAGGCGTCAAGAGTCGATTGCCCCGGCTCCGGCTCCATGGCGAGAAGCACCTGCAACAAGCCCCAACCCTCACCCTTGTAGCGCTCGGATTCAGCAAGCCCTTCACCCTTGAAATTGACATAATCCATCAGTGCATAGACCCCACCCGGGGTAGCGCTCAGCTCCTCAAGATAACCCTGAACAACTTTCTGACGATAATCGGGAACCTCATCCAGAATAGTGCCCAGCGACTGCTGGGCGCGGCGAAAGATGAATTCTGCCTGCAAACCCTGAGTGCCTGCCAGAAACTCCCGAAGTTCGGCAACGCGGACCGAATCCTGCATCTGCATAAAGGCCGCGCGATCCGGCCAGGGAGCATCCAGAGGATCAAGCCCGCGCAACCAGTCCGGCACCGACGCCTGTCGCTGACTCATGTAGGCAATCAACTGCGGAAAGCTCTCGACAAAACGGCCCTCAACCCCCTCCGGATACCAGATGAAGTGTCCTATACCCAGGGACGGGAAGGCTTCCCCCTCGTTCCAGTGCACCAGGCACTGGAACCGCCCCGCACATTCATTCTGGAAAATCCTCTGGCCGACCCAGTTCAGTTGAGCCGGCTCCAGGGCCAGGGAAATATCCACACCCGAAACCGCCCGCCGGGAGGAACCCGAGGGATCATCGGGCGCACCCTGGTCTTCCCCGGAATCACAGCCGGCCAGCAGCAGAGAGCCGGCCAGCGCCATCGCCAGACAAGAAAGCCTTGAGGTCACAGCTCCTCCATTGACGGCACCATTACGCCGCATCCTTGACCTTATGTTCAGCCAATTCTGCCTTGATGGCATCAGGGATAGGAACAGACTTTTCGTTTTCGTAATCGAAGTGAATCAGTGTCGCAACACCACGGGCGATCTGTTTGCCATTCTGCCAGGCCTCCTGAACCACCTGGAACGAGCTGTTACCAATGTTGCCCACGCCGGTTCTGATCTCAACGGGCATGTGCCAGTAACTCTGGGCCAACAGGTCGATCTCCAGCCGAGCAATGATCAGCGGCCAGGTTTTTACGTCCAGCGACGGGTGGAAAATCCGAAATATCGGAGTACGTCCCTGTTCGAACCAGACCGGCAGGGAGGTATTGCTGATATGACCAAGCGCGTCTGTATCACTGAAGCGAGGCTGAATGTCGAGGGTAAACATGGGCATAGTCCTGCTATGAAAGAGCGCAAACTATACACACAAATTTTGTCGCAAAAAAAATCCTGTGGCGTTAACCACAGGATTTTCCGCTAGTACTTTAGTCGCAGTTACTGCTCCACAAAAGCCCGCTCAATCACATAGTGGCCCATGTCGCCACCACGGGCTTCGCGGAAGCCCATGTTATCGAGAATGGCACAGGTGTCCTTCAGCATGCTCGGGCTGCCACAGATCATAAAGCGGTCCTGCTCCACGTCGAAATCCGGCAACCCCAGATCCCGTGTGATCTTGCCGGTTTCCATGGCATCCGTCAGACGACCCTGGTTGCGGAAGGGCTCCCGGGTCACGGTCGGGTAATACACCAGCTTGCCACTGACCATCTCACCAAAGAATTCGTTCTCCGGCAGTTCTTCAATCTCTTGCTGGTACGCCAGCTCGGAGATGTAGCGCACACCGTGGGTGAGAATCACCTTGTCATAGGCTTCGTAAACTTCCGGATCCTTGATGATGCTCATGAACGGTGCCAGCCCGGTGCCGGTGCTGATCAGCCAGAGATTTCGGCCCGGCAGAAGATTGTCCAATACCAGCGTACCCGTTGGCTTGCGGCTGACCAGAATCTCGTCACCCACTTTGATCTGTTGCAGGCGCGAGGTCAGCGGGCCATCAGGAACTTTGATAGAGAAAAACTCCAGCTCTTCTTCATAGTTCGCACTGGCAATACTGTAGGCGCGCATCAACGGTTTGCCATCTGTCTCCAGACCGATCATTACAAAATGACCGTTCTTGAAGCGGAAGCCGGGATCCCGACTGGTCTTGAAGCTGAACAGCGTATCGTTCCAGTGGTGCACACTGGTTACGGTTTCTTTCATCAGGTTGCTCATGGGAGCCCTCGCCTATTAACGTCAGTCCATCAGGAATTGGGAATAGTTTAACCTTTTGCTTGAAATCGACAAAACGGGCTGTTTTCATAAGGCTATTCGATTTTTCCGATAAATAGCTTCCACCGGAAGAGACCCTATGAAATACAGCTTTCGTCAGCTCGAAGTTTTCCTGGCCGCCGCCCATTTCCAGAACATCACCCGGGCTGCCGAATCGCTGGCCATGTCCCAGTCCGCCGCCAGCAGCGCCCTGAAAGAACTGGAGAGCCAGTTCGATATCCAGCTCTTCGACCGCGTGGGCAAACGGCTGCAATTGAACGAACTCGGCCGCCTCTACCGGCCCAAGGCAGAGTCCCTGCTGGCGCAGGCCACGGAACTGGAACAGGCCTTCAGTAAGCATTCAGAAGTCGGCGCCCTGAAAGTCGGTGCGACTCTGACTATAGGGAACTATCTGGCCGTGGGCGTGATGGCCAAATACATGAATACCCCTACCCGCCCGAAAGTTTCACTGGAGGTGGCCAACACCAGCGCCATAGCCCGCCGAGTCCGGGACTTCGAACTGGATATCGGTCTGATTGAAGGCGAGCTACAGTCCCCGGAGCTGGAGGTAATTCCCTGGCGGGAAGACGAACTGACGGTATTCTGCTCTCCGTCACACCCCCTGGCCCGAAAACAGGCTCTGACCGACGAGGACCTTCGTCAGGCGGTCTGGATTATGAGGGAACCGGGATCTGGCACGCGGCAGAGCTTTGAACGGGGAATGCACGGCCTGTTGCCAGACCTCAACATCCTGCTGGAACTCGAACATACCGAGGCCATCAAACGGGCCGTAGAGGCGGATCTGGGCATCGGATGCCTGTCCAAAGTAGTCCTGGTCGATGCATTCAAACGCGGTAGCCTGGTCCCCCTGAGCGTCCCCGACTATCGGAAATTCGACCGTCAGTTCTACTTCATTCTGCACAAACAGAAATACCGCAGCGCCGGAATCGCCCGCTGGATGTCACTTTGCCAGGAGCTTCAGCCTGCCGAAACCGGGCCGCTGTGAAAGCGGAACTCGGAATCCGGGGATTCGATCAGCTTTTGCTCGATGGCCAGGAACTCCGCGACGCGGTCATCCACCGGGCCACCATTGGCCTGCTCGGCCAGCCTCAGGTAATCCTGGTAATGACGCGCCTCGGATTTGAGCAAGCTGTTGTAGAACTCAGCCAGTTTTTCATCCAGCGACGGAGCCAACGCAGCAAAACGCTCACAGGATCTGGCCTCAATAATGGCACCGACGATCAACACATCGACCAGCCGCCCCGGATCTTCTGTTCGCACCGCTTCCCGCAGGCCGGCGGCATACCGCGCCGGTGACAGGTGGGTATAGGTAATTCCGCGCTTTTTCATGATCGCCAGTACCTGCTCGAAGTGCCTCAGTTCCTCACGGGCCAGACGCGACATCTTGTTGAGCAACTCGGTGTTGTCCACGTAGCGATACATCAGGCTCAGCGCCGTGGACGCGGCCTTTTTTTCACAATGCGCATGGTCTATCAGCAGCAGGTCCTGGTTTGCCAGGGCGCTGTCAATCCAGGTTTGCGGGGTACGGCACGGTAGGAAATCGTGAATTTCTTGCAGGGCGTCGTTCATATCGCGGTTCAGGCTGAAAATTCGGGAGGCCGGAGTATAGCGCACTTAACAGATTCCTCCGACCACTGTCCAACTTAACTTTATAAGGGCTTTCCTATAGAATGCAGCGCCAGATCAAGGAGTCTCTGAATAAATCCTGAAACCCCATCGGTGATTTGAGGCCTTATTCAGAGGCTCCTGCGGCCTTTTCGCCAAAAAACTCCCGCCGGGCACACGCCCACAGCGCGGAACATTCCAACTGATGAGGGTCCATATCGTGTTAGAAGCCTATCGTGAACACGTTGCCGAACGTGAAGCCCTGGGTATTCCCCCCAAGCCCCTGAACGCCGAGCAGACCGCCGCTCTGGTTGAGCTGCTGAAGAACCCGCCGGCCGGTGAAGAAGAAACCCTGGTTTACCTGCTGGAAAACCGCATTCCGCCGGGCGTAGACGAAGCTGCCTACGTCAAGGCTGCATTCCTGTCTGCCATCGCCAAGGGCGAGGCCACTTCACCGCTGGTCAGCAAAGAATACGCTGTAAAGCTGCTGGGCATGATGCAGGGCGGTTACAACATCGAGACCCTGGTTGAGCTGCTGGACAACAGCGAGCTGGCCGAACTGGCCGGTGAGCAGCTGAAGAAAACCCTTCTGATGTTCGACGCCTTCAACGACGTTAAAGAGAAGATGGACGCCGGCAACGCGGTCGCTAAGTCCGTCATCGAATCCTGGGCCAACGCCGAGTGGTTCACCAGCAAGAAGAAAGTGCCCGAGAGCATGAAGATGGTGGTGTTCAAGGTCACCGGCGAAACCAACACCGACGACCTGTCCCCGGCTCCGGATGCCTGGTCTCGCCCGGACATCCCGCTGCACGCCCGCGCTGCCTATAAAATGGAACGTGACGGCCTGAAACCGGAAGAGCCCGGCGTAACTGGCCCGATGAGCCAGATCGACGAAATCAAATCCAAGGGCCTGCCCGTTGCCTTCGTTGGTGACGTAGTGGGTACCGGTTCTTCCCGTAAGTCTGCCACCAACTCTGTTCTGTGGTTCTTCGGTGAAGACATCCCGGGCGTGCCGAACAAGCGTGCCGGCGGCGTCTGTATCGGCAACAAGGTCGCTCCGATCTTCTTCAACACCATGGAAGACGCCGGCGCCCTGGTTTTCGAAGCACCGGTCGACAACATGAACATGGGCGACGTGATCGAAATCCGCCCGTACGAAGGCAAAATCCTGAACGAAGCCGGTGATGTTATCTCCGAGTTCAAGTTCAAGTCCGACGTCATTCTGGACGAAGTTCAGGCGGGCGGTCGTATTCCGCTGATTATCGGTCGTGGTCTGACCAACAAGGCCCGCGAAGTGCTGGGGCTGGGCGCCACCGACGTATTCCGCCTGCCGAAGGACCCGGAATCCGGTGACAAGGGCTTCACCCTGGCCCAGAAGATGGTGGGTAAGGCCTGCGGCCTGCCGGAAGGCAAAGGCGTCCGTCCGGGCACTTACTGTGAGCCGAAGATGACCACCGTCGGCTCCCAGGACACTACTGGCCCGATGACCCGGGACGAACTGAAAGACCTGGCGTGTCTGGGCTTCCAGGCCGATCTGGTGATGCAGTCGTTCTGTCATACCGCCGCTTATCCGAAGCCGGTTGACGTTGAAATGCAGCACACCCTGCCGGACTTCATCCGCACCCGTGGCGGTGTTTCCCTGCGTCCGGGCGACGGTATCATCCACTCCTGGCTGAACCGCATGCTGCTGCCGGACACCGTAGGTACCGGTGGTGACTCGCACACCCGTTTCCCGATGGGCATCTCCTTCCCGGCCGGTTCTGGTCTGGTGGCCTTTGCCGCTGCTACCGGCGTTATGCCGCTGGATATGCCGGAATCCGTTCTGGTTCGCTTCAAAGGCGAAATGCAGCCTGGCATCACCCTGCGTGACCTGGTACACGCCATCCCGCTGTACGGCATCAAGCAAGGCATGCTGACTGTTGAGAAGAAAGGCAAGATCAACGAATTCTCCGGCCGTATCCTGGAGATCGAAGGTCTGGAGCACCTGACTGTTGAGCAGGCATTCGAACTGTCTGACGCCTCTGCCGAGCGTTCCGCTGCCGGTTGTACCATCAACCTGTCGGAAGACTCCGTGGCTGAGTACCTGCGTTCCAACATCGTTATGCTGCGCTGGATGATTGCTGAAGGTTACGGCGATCCTCGTACCCTGGAGCGTCGCGCCCAGCAAATGGAAGAGTGGCTGAAAGATCCGAAGCTGATGCGTGCTGATAAAGACGCGGAATACGCCCACGTGATCGAAATCGATCTGGCTGACATCAAAGAGCCGATCGTGTGCTGCCCGAACGATCCGGACGATGCCAAGTTCCTGTCCGAAGTGGCTGGTGACAAGGTCGACGAAGTGTTCATCGGTTCCTGCATGACCAACATCGGTCACTTCCGCGCCGCGGGCAAGCTGCTTGAGCAGCACAAAGGCCCCCTGAGCACCCGTCTGTGGATGTCTCCGCCCACCAAGATGGACCAGCAGCAGCTGATGGAAGAAGGCTACTTCAACACCTACGGCACTGCCGGTGTTCGCACCGAAATGCCGGGCTGCTCCCTGTGCATGGGTAACCAGGCACGTGTAGCACCGAAGTCAACGGTTCTGTCCACCTCTACCCGTAACTTCCCGAACCGCCTGGGTGATGGTGCCAACGTGTACCTGACCTCTGCGGAACTGGCAGCTGTAGGTGCGGTACTGGGCAAACTCCCGACTCCGGCGGAGTACATGGAGTACGCCAAGGACCTCAACAGCATGTCCAAAGAGATCTACAAGTATCTCAACTTCGACCAGATGGAAGAGTACACCCAGAAAGCATCTGAGGCTTCCGTAGCCTGAGATCTTCTGAGGTAACCTACCTCTGATCTGAAAACGCCAGCCTTCGGGCTGGCGTTTTTTTGGTCCTGACACACAGGCCCGGCCACCCCCATGACCGGCGACACTCCATTGTTCAAGGACAAAAAAAGGGCTCCCGAAGGAGCCCCTTATTCAGTGCACGTGAATCATCACCGTTCGATGTGCTGGTACTCACCGGCATCGGAAGTGGCCAGAGTTACCACAACGATAGCGATAAACGCAGCAACGAAGCCCGGGATAATCTCATACACACCCGGGCCACCCATGAACTCACCATTCCAGCCCAGAGAGATCCAGATCATCACGGTGGCTGCACCCACAATCAGGCCAGCCAGTGCGCCTGCACCGTTGGTACGCGGCCAGGTCAGAGCCAGAATGATCAGCGGACCAAAGGCAGCACCGAAGCCCGCCCAGGCGTTACTGACCAGCCCCAGAACCTGGGAATCCGGATCAGACGCGATAAAGGCTGCCACCAGACCAACCGCCACAACACAGGCCCGGCCAACATTGACACACTCTTTATCCGTGGCTTCCTTGCGCAGGAACAGACGGTAGAAGTCTTCGGTCAGCGAGGCGGAGGAAACCAGCAACTGACTGGAGATGGTACTCATGACTGCCGCCAGCAGAGCGGCGTACAGGAAACCGGTAATCAGCGGGTGGAACAACAGATCTGACAGAACAATGAAAATGGTTTCCGGATCAGCAACGTCCAGGCCATTACGTACAGCGTAGGCACGGCCAAACACACCCAGCGCGATCGCGCCAATCAGGGAGATGCCCATCTAGGACATACCGATATTACGGGCAGTCCCTACCTCACCCACGGTACGGATAGCCATGAAACGTACGATGATGTGCGGCTGGCCGAAATAGCCAAGCCCCCAGGTAACCGCCGACAACCAGCCAATCACCGTGAGCCCTTCCGTCCACGACAGGAGCGTTGGATCCACACTGTTCAAGGTCTCGGAAGCCTGGGCGAAACCACCACCGCCTTCGCCAAACAGTACCACGGCAGGCATGATGACCAGAGCGAGCATCATGATGCAGCCCTGCACGAAGTCCGTCATGCTCACCGCGAGGAAGCCGCCAACAACGGTGTAAGCCAGCACCACACCCAGGGTGATCACAATACCGGCGGCGTAGTCGCTCATGCCACCGAAGTTAAAGATACCAGCGAAGGCGCTTTCAAACAGCTTGCCGCCGGCAACCAGGCCAGAGGCGGTATAAACCGCGAAGAACAGAACGATAACGATGGCGGATACTGTGCGCAGCGGCAGAGCCTTGGTTGGGAAACGGTTGGCCAGAAACGCCGGGATGGTGAGTGCATTGCCATAATGCACGGTCTGCTCCCGCAGCCGGGGTGCAACCACAACCCAGTTGATGAAAGCACCAACAAACAGACCGATACCAATCCAGGCCGAGGCCAGACCGGAAACATAGAGGGCGCCGGGCAAACCCAGCAGCAACCACCCACTCATATCTGATGCGCCGGCTGACAACGCCGCAACTTTAGGACTGAGGGCACGGCCCCCCAGCATGTAATCCTCAGCAGTGGCTGATGATGTGCGCATGGCCCAGAGGCCAATTACGATCATCAGGGCGAAATACGCAAATAGACTGATCCAAACTCCAATAGCCATATGGCTCCTCCGGTTTTATGAGTCGGATAAGATCCGCTCGATTGGCACAACACCAGATCAAAGATCGGCACTGTGTGCCGTTTTTTTGTATGTCTCGGATTCGTCAGACCTGTAGCAAGAATCAACTTGCCGGGATTCCTCATTGAATATAGCTGATCGCCAGATCTTTGCGACCAGCCAGCTCAGCTCCGGAGCCTCGGTCCTCGGGCGATATAAATTAGTATTACTACGGATTCGAGGCTTACAAAATCCTACGATTATTTTGCAGAATCCTACGGGACTGACGTCAAAACCTACGAATCCACGCCTGAATCAGGCCACATGTTCATTCAGTTGTAGCCTGGAAGGTGTAATGCCCCGATGTTTTCTGAGCGCGTTGGTCAGCGCACTTTGCGATGAAAAGCCGGTGCGATAGCTGATTTCAGAAACCGAAAGCGAGGTCGAGGAGAGTAGTCCAACCGCCTGATCGAGGCGGGTTTCCAGCAGAAACTGATGCGGCGTAGTCCCGGTAACCTGGCGGAAAATCTCATGAAACCGGCTCACACTCAGGCATGCGACACCGGCCAGATCCTGGACGGTTATCTTGCGGTGAAGATTGCCGACGATATAGCGGCGGATGTCCTCGGGATTGAGACTGTTTCTGTTACTGGAAACGGGGGGGCGGTCGACGATGCGCTCAGCCATGCAATGGAGAATACTGGCGGCGAGGTGCTGATGCAGCGCCCGGTTATCCGGTGAACGATCGAATTCACCGGCGGCAAACTGGACCAACCCCTGAATGCGGTTATCCATCTGTACAGTACGCGGCTTCTCAAACAGCCGCATCAGCTTGTCGTAGTCCGAGTGCAGTGGTGTCGACAGTGCTGCGCAGAAGGGATCGACATTGATGACCAGCACGTGGTTTTGCTGATCCCCACAATAATCGTGGCGAGCCTCTGTCGGCACCAGACAGGCTTTCCAGGTGTCGAGGCAGGCACCGGACCCATCAATGCTCAGCTCCGCCTGCCCGCGCACACCGACCACGATCTGGTGGTGTTCATGGTGATGCTGTTGGGCAGCCGTGGGTAGCTTCAAAAGTTTCGCGTTGAGCATTACTACTGAAAGCCGTTATCGAGAATGTTCCTCAATTAAAGCAGAACATTACAAAAAGTGCACGAAAACACCGGGATTCGCCAGCGATCTGTCTGCTGTCAGTCAGAAACCGGCAGTTTTGCCAATGCGGTCAGGAGAGCTGATACACTCTCGGATACCTGCTCGAGGGGTAAGGCGGCGTTTACCACATGGTAGCGCCCGGGCATTTCCGTCGCGCGCTCCAGATAGGTTTCCCGTATCCGCTGAAAAAATGCCTGCGCCTCCTGCTCAAACCGGTCAAGCTCACCGCGCTTTCGAGCACGAGCCATACCGGTTTCCACAGGCGCATCCAGCAGAATAACGTGGTCCGGACGCACCTCACCCTGAACCAGAGCCTCAAGCAACGCAATCCGTTCTCGGGCAACGCCACGACCACCACCCTGATAGGCGAAGGTAGCATCGGTAAACCGGTCACAGAGAACCCACTTACCGGCGGAAAGTGCCGGGAGGATTCTGTTATGGAGATGCTGAGCCCTGGCGGCAAACATCAGCAGCAGCTCGGTGGTTTCGTGTACTGACTCCTCTCTGGGGGCCAGCAACAGCTCACGGATGCTTTCTGCCATAGGGGTGCCACCTGGCTCACGGGTCACAATGTAATCAATACCAAGCCGTTCCAGGGTTTTCGCAGCGTTATCCAGCTGTGTCGACTTGCCAACCCCTTCGGTACCCTCGAATGTAATGAATCGCCCTCTGGCCAAAATCATTGCTCTCCGTTACTGCTGGTTTCAGAACCCGGGGCCGGGAATGAACGGTAATCTTCCCGGCGGTTCAGCTGGAACTCACGCACGGCTTTCTGGTGTTCGGCAAGCGTACGGGAAAACTTGTGGCTGCCATCCCCCCGGGCGACAAAGTACAAGGCATCGCCGTCTTCCGGATGCAACGCGGCATGAATGGATTCTCGTCCCGGTAACGCAATAGGCGTTGGCGGCAGGCCATCAATGCGATACGTGTTATAGGGCGTCCATGTACGAAGATCGCTGCGACCAATCCGGCCCCGATATTTGTCACCCATACCGTAAATAACCGTTGGGTCCGTCTGCAGGCGCATACCCTTCTGCAGGCGCCGGACGAAAACACCCGCCACCTGTTGTCGCTCGCCGGCCACTCCGGTTTCACGCTCCACAATCGACGCCATGATCAGTGCCTCATAGGCGTTGTCGTACGGAAGCCCTTCCTCACGGTTCTGCCATTCCTCCTCAAGAACCTCGGTCATGATGTTGTAGGCCCTTCTGAGAATATCGAGATCGGTTTCACCACTGTGAAACAGGTAAGTATCCGGGAAAAACCAGCCTTCGGGATGCTGCCCTTCGGCTCCCAGAGCCGCCATGATCTCCTCATCCGTCCAGTCGGTGGTCTGCCTGGTCAGCCTGTCAGTACGCGCCAGTGCTGCCCGCATTTCGGCAAAGGTCCAGCCCTCGATAAACTGGACGGACCAGAGTTTGACCTTGCCTTCTACCATCATGTTGATCATGTGGACCGGGGTCATACCGGAGGTGAACTCGTAGTCCCCAGCCTTGATCAGGGTCTGCTCCGGGTTCAGGCGCCCGTGAATCCGCAGCCAGAGCGGATCATCCACAAATCCTTGCGCAGCCAGCTCCCGCGCAACGCGACCAAACGCGGTGCCGGGCTCGACAGAAAACAGAGTCGGCTCGTCAAGGACAACCGGGGTCTCAAGTGTTTTCAAACCCTGCCAGAGCCAGAGACCACTGCCGGCAACCGCCAGGACAGCAAGAGCAACAATACCTACGAGTAGCTTTTTGAACACGCGCATCAATCCGGTCGCTTATGGGGGTCACAAATTGTCGCAAGCCGGTTGTCCACAGGCAAATCATGGCCCGCCAGATTGCGAACCGGAACAACTCCAAGCACGCTATTGGTCAGGTACAGACCCTGACATTCGCGCCCGAGCAGATCTTCCACCTGCAGCTCGCTTTCCCGGAAAGGCTCACCCGCGGCATGCAGGCATTGGATCACTTTTCGGCGCATTACACCGGAAACCGCCAACGAGGTCGCCGGAGGCGTTTGCCAACCATCGGGCCCAAGCAGAAATATATTGGTCCGCGTACCTTCAACCACATGCCCTGCGGCGTTGGTCATCAGCAATTCAAAGGTCGGCTCCTTCATTTCCCGGGCCGCCATTACCTGCTCCAGCCGATTGAGGCTCTTGATGCCAGATAGCAGTGGGTTAACCGTCAACGGGACCCGGGAAAAGTCCACCATCACCCCGGTTTCGGGCGGAAGCGGAGGAAGAGCAGAATGAAACAGAAACAGATTGGGGCTGACATCAGCTGCGGGCCGGTAGCCGCGGCCACCGCTGCCACGAGTTACCACCAATTTGAGTACCCAGGCGCTGCCGCCATGAACGGAGCCATAGCGCTCCATTGCACCGGCAAATGCAGCCTCCAGTTCGGGCCGATTCAGACGAATACCCAGGCGCCCGGCATCCCGCACCAGTCGGTCAAGATGATAGACCAGCAAAGGCGCGGAATCCCCATTCACCCTGATGGTTTCGAACAGACCGTCACCGTAAGCCAGCCCCCGGTCACCGGGGGGCAGGCAGTCGTCGTCCGCCCAGTAGAGCTTCAACACCCGGGATCAACCCTCGAAGCGGCTGACGATCAGGGTTCCGTTGGTGCCGCCAAACCCGAACGAATTCGACAACGCCACTTTCACATCCGCATCCCTGGCTTTGTGCGCCACAAAATCCAGATCACAACCCTCATCCGGATGATCAAGGTTGATGGTTGGCGGCAGCACCCCGTCCCGAACCGCCAACACCGAGAAGATGGCCTCAACGGCACCCGCTGCACCCAGCAGGTGTCCGGTCATGGACTTGGTGCTGCTCATGGCCAGTTTTTCCGCATGGCTGCCAAACACCGATTTAACCGCCGCCACCTCGGCAACGTCACCAACCTGGGTAGAGGTACCGTGAGCATTGATGTATCCGACCTGATCCGGGCTGATGCCGGCATCGCGGATGGCATTCTGCATGGAGCGCGCCGCGCCCTCACCGTTGGCGGGAGGCGCCGTGATGTGGTGGGCATCATCGCTCATGCCAAAACCGATAACTTCACCATAAATGGTTGCTCCACGCGCCCTGGCGTGTTCCAACTCTTCCAGAACCACAACGCCGGCACCATCGCTGAGCACAAAGCCGTCGCGGTCACGGTCCCAGGGACGACTGGCCTTTTCCGGCTCATCGTTGCGGGTCGACAGGGCCCGGGCGGAGGAAAACGCAGCCACACCGCTGCGTGTAGTTGCCATTTCGGAGCCGCCGGCCAGCATGACATCGGCATCGCCATAAGCGATGGTTCTGGCGGCATAGCCGATATTGTGTGTTCCGGTGGTACAGGCCGTCACAATCGCAATATTCGGCCCCTTGTAGCCGAAACGGATCGCAGCGTTACCGGAAATCATATTGATGACGGATGCTGGCACAAAAAACGGCGATACCTTGCGCGGGCCAGCCTTATCCATCTGGAGAACGTTCTTTTCGATGTATTCCAGACCACCGATACCCGAACCTATGGCAATACCTACCCGCTCCTTGTCGAGCTTGCTGTATTGTTCAAGGCCACTGTCATCTACCGCCTGCTGCGCCGCAATCAGGCCATAGTGAATAAAGGCATCCAGCTTTCGTGCTTCCTTGCTGGACAACCAGGGCTCGATATCAAGATCCTTGACGGCACCACCAATGCGAGTGGTGTACTCGGATGCGTCAAAGCGATCAATCAGTCCGATGCCACTGCGCCCGGCACGAATGGCCTCCCAGGAAGACGTCACATCATTCCCCACCGGAGAAAGCATCCCCATTCCCGTGATGACAACCCGTCGCTTGCTCATATCCCCAATCACCCGATTGTTCCGTGTCTGATGGTTCACTGCTGGCCAATGTCCGGCCAATAAAAAAGCCGTCCTTCAATAAGCCCAAAGGACGGCTTTTGCCTGGCTATCTGATTCGCAGGGTATCAGGTGTGCGCGACAATGTAGTCGATCGCGTCCTGAACGGTGCCCAGCTTTTCGGCCTCTTCGTCAGGAATCTCGGTCTCGAATTCCTCTTCCAGGGCCATAACCAGCTCAACAGTGTCCAGTGAGTCAGCGCCAAGATCCTCTACAAAAGAAGATGTGTTCTGAACTTCGGACTCTTTCACGCCCAACTGCTCACAAACAATCTTCTTAACGCGCTCTTCAACTGTACTCATAATGTCCTCACTTTATGTGTCAACCAAGCAACTCTATGGCTGCCAGTTTAGTTTAAACCCTACCTGCAAACAAGCAGGGATTCTGTCAAACATGTTGTGCGACAAGGGGTTGCACACCAGCCCGGAACGGACTTAACCCATGTACATGCCGCCATTCACATGAATGGTTTCTCCGGTTACGTAAGCGGCGCCGTCCGATGCCAGGAAAGCCACCACAGCAGCTACTTCCTCCGGTGCCCCCAGGCGACCAGCCGGTATGATTTCCAGCATAGCTTCACGCTGCTTATCGTCCAGTTTTTTGGTCATGTCTGTGTCAATAAAACCGGGTGCCACGCAGTTCGCCGTGATACCCCGGTTAGACATTTCCTTGGCCAGGCTACGGGTAAAGCCTTCAACACCGGCCTTCGCCGCACAGTAGTTGCCCTGCCCGGGATTCCCCATACCAGCTACCACCGAGCTGATATTAATGATTCTGCCCCAACGGGCTTTCGCCATACCGCGCAAGACCGCCTTGCTGGTGCGATAGACGCTGGACAGATTGGTTTCCAGAACCGCAGTCCAGTCATCGTCTTTCAAGCGCATCAGAAGGTTATCACGGGTGATGCCGGCATTATTGACCAGAATCAGCGGCGCACCTGATTGCTCGGCAAGCTGCTTGAGGCCAGCCTCGATGCTTTCGGCCTCTGCCACATTCATGACAATGCCATAGCCACTGAAACCCGCTTCTTTCAGGCCATCGGTAATGGCCTGGGCCCCCTCGGCACTGGTCGCGGTACCCACCACTTCGGCTCCCTGCCGAGCAAGCTCATGAGCGATGCCTTTGCCAATGCCCCGACTGGCGCCGGTTACCAATGCAACTTTGCCTTCCAAAGACATAATTCACTCCGTGTAATCAGGACTGACCAAAGGCCTTGAGGGCTTCAGCCAGAGAATCAGGACTCTCGATGCCGTGAACCGGCAAAGAACGATCGATACGTTTGATCAACCCGGCCAGCACCTTGCCGGCGCCACACTCAACAGCCACACCCACCCCTTCGGTGGCCAGTCGCTGTACCGAGTTTGTCCACAGCACCGGAGAGTATAGCTGCTTGAGCAGATTGGCTTTCAGGGCCTCAGCATCCCGTGCTGGCTCGGCATTGACATTCTGAACCACGGGAATGACAGCATCGTTAAAGCGAATATCCTCAAGGGCTTCCGCCAACTGCTCCGCTGCTCCCTTCATGAGCGCACAGTGGGAGGGAACAGAGACCGGCAACGGCATGGCCTTACGGGCACCTTTGGCTTTACAGGCTTCAATGGCCCTTTCAACGGCCGCTGCACTACCGGCAATAACCACCTGACCCGGCGCGTTAAAATTCACTGCGGCAACCACATCACCTTCAGCAGACTCCTCACACGCCGACACCACATCCGAGTCCTCAAGACCCAGAATGGCCGCCATACGACCCTGCCCTTCAGGCACGGCATCCTGCATCAGTTCACCGCGCAGCTGAACCAGCTTCACAGCTTCAATAAAATCTAGGCTTTCCGCCGCCACCAGGGCGCTGTATTCACCCAGGCTGTGACCAGCAACAAAATCCGGCCGCGGGCCGTCTGATACACACCACTGCCGCCAAAGCGCAACACTTGCTGTCAGCAGCGCAGGCTGGGTAACCATGGTTTTGTTGAGCTCTTCGGCGGGGCCATGCTGGCAAAGATGCCACAGGTCATAGCCAAGAACGTTAGACGCCTCGTCAAACGTTTCGGTGATCATCGGCCACGCTTCAGCGGCAGCAGATAACATGCCGACTGACTGGGAGCCTTGTCCGGGAAAAACAAACGCTGATTTCATAAGCGGAATCTTATCGTCATTGAAGGGTTACTGAAGATTAGCCAATAGTACAATCAGGGCCAATTATCCGCGAATAAGAGCCGGGATGCGGGACGACTTTAGTCGCGCTCCCGATAACGAGGAGGGATCATAACATCAGATCATCGAGTCTTTCGTTGATCCTTCGTGGCACTTCCAGCTGAACTTCACGAACTGCCTGCCGGATCGCCGCCAGCATCGCCCGCTCATTGGCATTGCCGTGGCTCTTGATGACCACACCCTGCAATCCGAGCAGACTGGCGCCATTGTGCCTGGAAGGGTCCATCAATTGCAGAAGTCGCCCGATAATCGGCCGGGCCAGCAAGCCCACAAAACGACCGTACATGGAGCGTGTGAATGCCTGTTCCAGTAATTCGATCAGCAGGCCGGCAACCCCCTCTCCGGTCTTGAGGGCTATATTGCCCACGAAACCATCGCACACTACAACATCTGCGACATCGCGAAAAAGGTCACTTCCCTCGACATAACCGATGTAGTTGATAGTGTCGCACTGGGCCAACATGTGTGATGCGAGCCGGACCTGCTCATTACCCTTGATCTCTTCCTCACCGACATTCAGCAGCGCCACCCGTGGCTCGGACTGGCGGCAGATAGCGGATGCCATCAGGGACCCCATCAGGGCGTACTGGTAGAGATTCTCCGCTGTGGAATCGACGTTGGCACCAAGATCCAGGACATGACAACGTCCACGCAGAGAAGGAATCAACTTTGCGATGGCAGGGCGCTCAATCCCCGGATACATCCGAATGATCGAGCGACCGAACGCCATCAGGGCGCCGGTGTTTCCGGCACTGACGCAGCCCTGCGCTTCTCCGTCCCGCACGAGACTGAGCGCAATGGCCATAGAGGAGTTTTTCTTGTGGCGAAGGGCATGGGAGGGCCGCTCGTTCATACGAACGACATCGGCAGCCTCAACAATGCGAATACGGGCATGCCCCTCATGCAACAAAGCCTCGAGCTCGCTCCGGATTCCCACCAGAACAAGACTCAAGGCTTCGTTTTCACGCACTGCTTCCAGCGCAGCATGGACGACAACCGCGGCACCGCGATCACCGCTCATAGCATCAATGGCAATGGTGACCGGCGTGTTCACCACTCGTCCATGCGGCACAGGTCAGAAGAAATTCCCGACGAATTACTCGTCGCGAGCCTCAACTACCTGCTTGCCACGGTAGAAACCGTCTGGAGATACGTGATGGCGACGATGAACTTCACCAGTTGTTGCGTCGGTAGACAGAGCAGCAGCACTCAGTGCGTCGTGTGAACGGCGCATGCCACGCTTTGAACGAGTTTTGCGATTTTGCTGTACAGCCATGGTTATGCTCCTGACCTATTTTCGAATACGTTAATGCTTTGTCGTCTTAAGTCCCGCCAGAACACTGAACGGGTTCTCTTTTCTTTGCTCTGTCTCGGGCTCTTCGGTAGCCTCGGGCACTTCGAGCGCTTCAAGATCTTCTTTTGCCGGACACTCTTCCCGCTCGTGGAGCGGAAATGGCGGCAGCACCAGAAGCAACTCGTCTTCCACCATTGCCCAGAGATCGGCGTTGAAATCCTCTACCAGAAATGGCTCCAACGCTTTCGGCAACCGCTGCGCCTGCTCATCACTGATGACCAGACCGAGATCAAAACGGGATTCCAGAGTCACCTGCATGTCACCCATGCAGCGCTGGCATTCCAGAATGACCGGCGCAGACAACTCACCCGACACTATCCGGCGACGCTCCCCATCCCGATAGAAAGACAGCTTTACGCTGCACTCACCATCTTCTGGCAGTCCCGGCACAGCTTCACGAAAACGAGAAAGCCCCCTGAAAGGAATCACCCCTTCAAGCGTTGTGTTCTGCTCTGCCAACTTGTTTGGGTCGACAGATCTGGGCAGTTCGACGATCGGCGCTTTGGACATAGGCGCGCAATTTTAGGGGCGAGACCCGCCTCTGTCAAAGACTTAATCGACTTTCTACCGGGCCTTTCGCCCGGAATAGGGGTATTTTACGATATCAGCCCGAAAGAACCCCCATATCCAACCGACCGGACCTGAAACCCTATGCTTCCTCCCAAGCTGCTATTGGCCTCTTCCTCACCCTACCGAAAGCAATTGCTGGCCCGGCTCGACCTTGCGTTCGACACTGCCAGCCCCGACATCGACGAAACACCCACTCCAGGAGAAGCAGCCGAAGCCCTGGCCGTCCGACTTGCAGAAAGCAAAGCAAAAGCTCTCGCCCCGCGCTTTCAGGACCATATCATCATCGGCTCTGACCAGGTGGCGGCATTACCGGATGGCAGCCTGCTGAGCAAACCCGGCCACTACGACACAGCAAAACAGCAATTGATGCGAAGCAGTGGCAACCGGGTGCGCTTTCTCACCGGTCTGGCCGTTCTGGATACCCGAAGCGGCAACCTTCAAACTCACTGCGAACCGTTTGAGGTGCACTTCAGGGACTTACAGGAAGAGGAAATTGAAGGCTACCTGCAGAAAGAGCAGCCTTACGACTGCGCGGGGAGCTTCAAGATGGAAGGTCTTGGCATCGCCCTGTTCAGCCGCCTTCAGGGCGACGATCCCAACAGCCTGATCGGCCTGCCGCTGATTGCACTCACCCGTATACTGAGAGAGCTGGGCATCAATCCATTGCTGGACTGATGCCCGAGGCAACTTATCGGAGCTCCAGTCGTGACTCCATCAACCGGGTTGCGACACCTTCACCAACGGCGACCCCCAGCTGATCCACAAACTTCTGAAAAGGAGAGCGGCTGCGACTGTAATCGACAAGCTCCTCTTCGCCCACCAACTGGCGCGCGACCCAGGATGAACTGCCCAGACCATCTACAAGCCCCAGCTCTACCGCCTGCTCACCACTCCAGACCAGACCACTGAACAGCCGGGGATCATCCGCCAGGCGATCGCCCCGCCCCTGCCTGACCGCTTCAATGAACTGCTTATGGGTGTTTTCAAGCACGCCTTGCCAGAACGCAACCTCTTCCTCCTGCTCCGGCGAGAACGGGTCCAGGAAAGCCTTGTTGTCACCTGCGGTATAAAGACGACGATCCACGCCAATCTTTTCCATCGCCTCAGTGAAGCCAAAACCACCGGCCACTACACCAATCGATCCGACCAGACTGGCCCGGTTGGCGTATATCTCATCGGCTGCTGCGGCAATGTAATAAGCGCCCGATGCACCAATATCAGAAATCACCGCGTAGATCTTCTTGTCGGGATATTCCTCCCTCAACCGCTTGATCTCATCATAGACATAGCCGGACTGCACCGGACTGCCACCCGGACTGTTAATCCGCAGCACAACCGCCTTCGAGCTCTCGGCCTCAAACGCGGCACGCAATGCCCCGACCAGGTTATCTGCACTGGCCAGCTCATCAGCAGCAATCGGGCCATTCACCTCTACCAGCGCGGTATGGCTTCCCACTGTGGCCCCGACGCCTTCTCCGAAGGGCGCACGAATCATGAACAGCAGCGCAAACAGATATCCGAACGTGAGCAGCTTGAAGAAAATACCCCAACGACGACTGCGCCGCTGCTCCGCCTGCAATGACATCACCAGCTTTTCAATCAGACGCCAATCACGCCCCGTCTCCGGCGGCATCGACGGCTTCCTGCTGCCAAACAAGCCACCTCGGGCGCCCCGGGCTTCTGACTCAACGGGCTTGTCGCCCCACTCCGACTGCTTATCCGAATCCCACTCGCTCATTCGTCTTCCTTACTTGCAACGTCCTGCTGTTAGCGCAGACCCAACACCTTCCGGAGGTCCGCCACTGAATTCACCACTGCATGAGGATCATAGGTCTCAAGCACATCACGCTTATGCACCCCCCACTCCACACCGATGGAGGGCATGCCAATACGCTGAGCCATCTCCAGATCGTAACGGGTATCGCCAATCATCACAGCCTCTTCCGGTTCATAGCCGTAGAACGCCAGGATTTCCTCCAGCATCAACGGATGCGGCTTGGACCGGGTTTCATCCGCACAGCGCGTGATATCAAAATGCGACCCCAGACCACTGGAGGTCAACGCCAATTCAAGACCCCGCCGACTCTTGCCAGTCGCCACCGAACACCCACGCCCGGAACCCCGGAGATCGGCAACCACATCGGCCATGCCGTCGAACACATTCTGGGGCGTGGTCACCTTCTTGAAGAAGTAACCGGCATAACCTTCACGAATACGAACCATCTCCTCACGACTCAGACCCGGATACAGCTTCTCCAGCGCCTCAATCATGCCCAGACCAATAATGTCGCGATAGGCCTCTCGCTCCAGTTCGGGATACCCCAGCTCCGTTGCCGCCTGGTGCAGGCTGTCAGCGATATGGTCCACTGAATCAATCAGCGTTCCGTCCCAGTCAAAAATAACGACTTTTACCTTCATTACGACCGCTTCCCGCTTCGCTTGGTCAATTCTTCGAGCACCCCGGAAAAGGGCCCGTCGTATACTGCTTCCAGCCGCATGGGCTCACCCGAACCCGGAAGCGAAAACTCAAGAGCCCTGGCGTGCAACATCAAGCGCTGCCCACCAATGGCCCGGAAAGCTTTCAGGCTCGCATCATCCATATACTTGTCATCGCCCGCAATCGGATGACCCGCCCAGGCACTGTGTACCCGAATCTGGTGAGTCCTGCCGGTCACCGGCGATGCCTCAACAAGACTATACCCCTGAAATCGCTGCAAACAGGTAAACAAAGTCAGGGAACTCTTGCCCTCCTCACTGACCCGAACCCGACGCTCGCCATTAGGCATCTCAAAACGCAACAGCGGCTCAGCAACACGATCAACATTTTCCGGCCAACTGCCGACCACCAGAGCGTGGTAATACTTGCGAATCCGCTTCTGCCGCAGCTCATCCTGCAAAAACCGCAACGCGGAACGCTTTTTAGCCACCATTACCAGACCAGACGTATCGCGATCCAGACGATGAACCAGCTCCAGAAACCTGGCTTCCGGCCGGGCCGACCGCAACACTTCAATCAAACCGAAACTCAGTCCGCTTCCGCCATGAACCGCTATACCGGAGGGCTTGTTCACCACCAGCATTTCATCGTTTTCGAAAACGACCGCAGCCTCCATAACCCCCTGCACCCGACTGCCGGGCTTGGGCTGCTCCGCCCTGGCCTGCTGCACCAGCGGCGGAATTCTGACCACATCCCCCGGATTAAGACGGGTATCAGGCTTTACACGCCCCTTGTTTACCCGCACCTCACCCTTTCTGACAATGCGGTAGACAATGCTTTTGGGCACCCCCCGCAATCGTGCAAGCAGGAAATTATCCACCCGCTGCCCTGCCATATCCTCATCAACGGTAATCCACTGAACCTCTGTCGCCACCTTTCCCTGAACACGATCAGAACCCGCCTTCACAGCAGCCTTTCCGACTTCACGGACCTTCCCACTGGCGGGGCGACGACCCTTTGTCTTACGGGAATCGGGGGAGCGAGACATGTAAACCCTTGCGTTGGTAAATTGCGGCACCGTATGGCCGCCCCTGCATACCGGGACGGACGCAACTGAGGAGTTGCCTGCCCACGCCGTACCTGTTATATTCCGGCGTGCTCTGCCGTTTGTCTACGGCCTGACGAACTCTGGTCAGAAGCCGGAGCGGCAGCAGTATACCGATACTGATTACGAGTTTGAACGCTGCAAAACCAATCATTAACGGATGCAGCGGGAAACAGACTCCCGGAATCACAGGCCAGACCGAGAAAGGCTGTTACCTGCTCCGGGAGAGGAAAACCGACTGGAAAACCGTCGGGCGACATCGCGAAGAATCATTGCCACGCAAACCCGGGCCGTCCAGCAAACCAATACGACGTGAGACCCAGGGGCTTGTGTGAACCTGAAACGGATATTATGCGTCAACAGACTCTCACCCTATTCGACCTCGACCTGCCCACCGGCAGGCGGGATGTCGGCGGTGGTCTCAGACACCCAGGATTGCACCCCATAAGGGTATGATCCGTCTGGCCGCCGGCCTGCCTGCTGTAAAGGGCCCGCGGCACGCACATCCTGCTTCGCTGATGCGAATCCCCCCGGTTTTCTGTCACCAACAAACGACAGGAACCCTTTCTTTCCATGAAAAGAATGTTGATCAATGCAACTCATCCCGAAGAGTTGCGCGTCGCGCTGGTTGACGGCCAACGGCTGTTCGACCTTGATATCGAATCCAGTACCCGCGAACAGAAAAAGGCCAACATCTACAAGGGCCGCATTACCCGGGTAGAACCCAGCCTTGAAGCGGCTTTCGTTGACTTTGGCGCAGAGCGCCATGGCTTCCTGCCCCTGAAAGAAATCTCCAAAGAGTATTTCAAGAAGTCGCCCGGGCAGATTGAGGGCAAAATCAACATCAAGGATGTTGTCTCCGAAGGCCAGGAAGTGATCGTTCAGGTCGACAAGGAAGAGCGTGGCAACAAGGGCGCTGCCCTGACCACCTTTATCTCCCTGGCTGGCCGCTACCTGGTGCTGATGCCCAACAACCCCCGCGCCGGTGGTATTTCGCGCCGCATTGAAGGCGAAGAACGGACCCAGCTGAAAGAAGCGATGAACGGCGTTCAGGTGCCGAAGTCCATGGGCATTATTGTGCGTACGGCCGGCATTGGCCGCACCACCGAAGAGCTCCAGTGGGACCTCGACTACCTGGTACAGTTCTGGGAAGCCATCACCCAGGCGGCCGGCGAGCGCAAGGCTCCTTTCCTGATCCATCAGGAAAGTAATGTGATCATCCGCGCCGTGCGCGATTACCTCCGCCAGGACATCGGCGAAGTCCTGATCGACGCCGAAAGCGTGTACGAAGACGTTCTGAGCTTCGTTCGTGCGGTCATGCCCACCTTCGAGAACAAGATCAAGCTGTACAAAGACGAGATCCCCCTGTTCAGCCGTTATCAGATCGAAGGCCAGATCGAAACGGCGTTCCAGCGCGAAGTGAAACTGCCCTCCGGCGGCTCGATTGTCATCGACCCGACCGAAGCCCTGGTGTCCATTGACATCAACTCATCACGGGCCACCAAAGGCCAGGATATTGAAGAAACGGCCCTGCAGACCAACCTTGAAGCGGCCGAAGAAATCGCGCGCCAACTGCGCCTGCGGGATATGGGCGGCCTGATCGTTATCGACTTCATCGACATGACGCCAGCCAAACACCAGCGGGAAGTCGAGCAGAAGATGCGTGAAGCGCTGGAACTCGACAGGGCCCGCGTTCAGGTTGGCAAGATCTCTCGTTTCGGCCTGCTGGAAATGTCACGTCAGCGTCTGCGCCCCTCACTGGGCGAGACCCGCAGCGAAGTTTGCCCGCGCTGTGAAGGCCAGGGCACCATCCGGGGTATCGAATCTCTGGCGCTGAGCATCATGCGCCTGATCTACGAAGAATCCTCCAAGGAGAAGACCGCAGAAGTACGAGCCATGGTGCCGGTTTCTGTGGCCACCTTCCTGTTGAACGAAAAACGCAAGCAGCTGGCCGACATTGAAGCCCGCCAGGGCGTAGCGGTTGTGGTCGCACCTGTGCCCAACATGGAAACGCCGCACTTCGAGATTCTGCGCCTGCGTCAGGACGAAACCTCTCCAGAGCATGTCTCCAGCCATCAGGTAGCTCAACAGTACAGCGAGCGTGAGGAAGAGGCAGCCGTAGAAGTTGCAAGTGCCGAGAAACCGGTGCGCGAACAGGCCGCCGTGAAAGCTATCCGCCCCTCTGCGCCAGCCCCAGCACCGACAGCCGCTGCGCCAACGGCTGCTGCTGAGCAGGAAGAAGGCCTGTTCCGCAAACTGGGCAAGAAGATCGCGTGCTTCTTCCGGGGTGAAGAACCGGAGCAGGAAGCCAACCGCGACACTAACCGGAACCGGAGTGAAGAGCGTCGCAACCAGGCCCGCCAGGATCGCCGCAAATCCCGCGTTGCCCGCGATGACCAACGCACCGGCGGCAACCGCAGCGGCAATGATCGCCGTCAGGG
>Ga0208316_1000518_pt1 | contig 32022 bp, 23 predicted proteins | sample MalvireepMed_231_FD_184240 | JGI IMG/M metagenome (GOLD analysis project Ga0208316, IMG submission 184240) | Marine viral communities from the Global Malaspina Expedition - Malaspina viral metaG DeepMed_231 (SPAdes) (version 2) | ecosystem: Environmental > Aquatic > Marine > Oceanic | place... | reverse complement strand
TTGCTAGAGCGGAGCCTTACACGACCTTCCGGAGCCGGACTGTCGGGCGAGAGTTCCGACGCCGCCTGCAAGGAGTGACCCTGATGAGCATTGCCGACCAAAATCCCCCCCGCGCCCGTCGTGGCTTCGCCGCCATGAACCCCGAGCGCCGTCGTGAAATCGCGCGCAAGGGCGGCGCCAGCGTGCCCGGCGAGAAGCGCAGCTTCGCCAAGGACCGTGACCTGGCCGCCTCGGCCGGCCGCAAGGGCGGCGAAGCGTCCCGTGGCGGCGGTCGCCGCGACACCGACGAGACGCCCGAGTCCTAGACCGGCCAGGTTCAGGCTTCGCGCCTGAACCGCCCAGCCGAGGCTGGATATCCTGAAGCGCGCCAGAGGTGATTGGGGCCACTCGCCTCCGGCGCGTTTCAGGTGCTCAGCAGGAAGATCCCAAACGCCGGCGCCGCACTGATCCAGCGGCGTTCCATCCGCCAGCCCGCCTTAGCCGCCAGAGCCTCAAGCCGCTCTGGCGTGAATTTGTGTGAGTTCTCGGTGTGGATGGTCTCGCCCGCCGCGAAGTCGAAACGGCGGCCCGCGACCTGCACGCTCTGGGCCTGATCCGACACCAGGTGCATCTCGATCCGGGCCTTTTCGGCGTTCCATAGGGCCCGGTGCGAAAAGGCTGAAAGGTCGAAATCAGCGGCCAGTTCCCGGTTCATCCGCGCCAGCAGGTTCAGATTGAACGCCGCCGTCACCCCTTGCGCGTCGTCATAGGCGGCCACGAGGACATCCTCCTCCTTCACCAGATCGGCGCCGACCAGGAAGCGCGCGCCCTCACCCAGCAGATGGCGGGCGTTGACCAGGAACTCCACCGCCTCCTCTGGCGTCAGGTTGCCGATGGTCGAGCCAGGGAAAAACCCCACCGCTGGGCGCCCCTGCGCCTGGGCCGGCAGATCCAGAGCCGTGGTGAAGTCGTCCGCCAGGGGGGAGAGCACCAGGTCAGGATAGTCGGCCGACAGGCTCGCCACCGCCTCGTCCAGGGCGCTCGGGCTGATGTCGATGGGCGTATAGACCGCCACCTGAGGCGCATGATCCAGGATCTGACGCGTCTTCAGGCTGGCTCCGCTGCCGAACTCCACCAGGGCCGCGTCCTGGGGGATACAGGCCGCGATCTCCGCCGCCGCGTCCTGCAGCAGCGCCAGTTCGGTGCGGGTCGGATAGTATTCCGGCAGGCCACAGATGTCCTCGAACAGGCGAGAGCCTTCGGCGTCATAGAAGTATTTGGGCGACATGGCCTTCTGCGGGCGCGACAGGCCCGACAGGGCGTCGGCCTCGAAGGCGCTGCGGCGGCGGGGCTTGGGGGCGGCGCCGTCCTTGGCCAGGCGCAGGCCGGAGAACATCCACCGCTGGTGGGGGTGGAAGAAGTTGCGGTAGGTGGTCCGCACATGGCCAGCCGGCGTTACGCAGGCGCCGCCGCGCAACACCATCTGGCCGCTCATGAACTTGCCATTGTACTCGCCGACCGCGCCCTTCGCCGGGGCGAAGCCCGGATAGGGGCCATAGGCGCTGCGGGTCCATTCCCAGAGGTCGCCATACATCTGACGCAGGCCAGCCCCCCTGGCGGCCATGGGCGTCGGACAGGATTGGTCGAGGAAATTGCCGCGGCGGGGAAGCTGAGCGGCGGCATGCTCCCATTCGGCTTCCGTGGGCAGCCGCGCGCCGGCCCAGGTCGCAAAGGCGTCGGCCTCGAAATAGCTGAGATGGGCCACCGGCGCATGGGGATCAACGGGTCGCAGGCCGTGCAGGCTCATGGCGGTCCAGCCCGCGCCGGCCTCGTCCGCCTGCCAGTAGAAGGGCGCGCACCAGCCCTCGGCCTGCACAAGCGCCCAGCCGTCCGAAAGCCAGAGTTCGGGCCGCTCATAGCCGCCATCGGCCATGAAGCTCAGCCATTCGCCATTGGTCACCAGGCGGTCAGCCAGGCTGTAGGGCGCCAGATAGGTCTTGTGGCGCGGGCCTTCGTTGTCGAAGGCGAAGCCCTTTCCGTCATGGCCGATCTCGACCAACCCGCCTTCAAAGCCTTGGAAGCCCAGGGGGCCAGGATCTGCGGCCAGGCCCGGGAGGCCGCCGCGGCCATAGGCGGGCTTCCAGGGCGACTGGGCGAAGAGATGCAGGATGTCCATCAGGATCAGCTCCTGATGCTGCTCCTCGTGAGCCAGGCCCAGGTCGAACAGATCCTCGAAACCCGCGGCGCCCGACAGCAGCAGCCGGGTCATCGCCTCGTCCACATGGGCGCGATAGGCCATCACCCGCTCCTGGGAGGGACGAGTGAGCAGCCCCCGCTGCGGGCGAGGCTGCCGGGGTCCCAGCGCCTCATAGTAGGAGTTGAAGAGAAAGCCGAACCGCTCATCGAAGACCCGATAACCCGGGAGGTTGGGGGTCAAAAGGAAGGTCTCGAAGAACCAGGTGGTATGGGCCAGGTGCCATTTGGTCGGGCTGGCGTCGGGCATCGACTGGGCCAGTTGGTCCTCGGGCGACAGGTCTCGGACCAGATGCTCGCTGCGCGCCCGTGTGGCGATGTAGCGTTCCAGCCGCGCCTGGGCCGGCGCATCCTGGGCGGCGAAGGTCATGGTTGCGTCGTCCGAAGGCGCCATTCCACCCCTCCCCCATCCTGGTTCCGCAGGCCGGCCGGCCGCGCCCTCCGCAAGTGCGAAGGTTCAGAGATGAACGCTGATCAGGCGCCCCCCGTTCCTTAAGGTTGGTCCTCAGGCCCTCTGGCGCAACCCGGAACGGAAGACTCCTGGCCACGTTGGTGGTTGAGCGCCGACCAAACCCCTTATCGGCCCTAAGGAGCAGGTGTGACGAGCGAAGGCTCCCAGATGACGCGCGAGCTGTCGCGGGACGCCGTGGTGGCCATGATACCGGCCTTGCGCGCCTTTGGCTGGTCGCTGACCCACAACGGATCTGACGCCGACGATCTGGTGCAGGACACCCTGATCAAGGCCTGGGCCAATCGCGACAAGTTCGAGCCCGGGACCAATCTGCGCGCCTGGCTCTTCACCATCCTGCGCAACACCTATTACACCCAGATCGCCCGGCGGCGGCGCGAGGTGCGCGACGAGGACGGCGACTACGCCAAGCAGCTGAAAACGCCCCCCAGCCAGGATTGGAGCGTCGCCATGCAGGACCTGCAGGCCGCGCTGGCCCAATTGCCGGACGAGCACCGCGAGGCGCTGATCCTGGTCGGCGCCGCCGGCCTGAGCTACGAGGAGGCCGCCGAAATCTGCGGCTGCGCCATCGGCACTATCAAGAGCCGCGTGAACCGCGCCCGCCACAGGCTGGTGAAGATCATGGAGGATCGCGAAGCTCCGGATTCGGCGCCGGAGGCCTCGGACGCGGTCACCCCGCGATAGCGGCCCGCGGGGGCGTAGGCGTCAGGTCGGTCTCGATATCCGTCTCGACGTCCAGCTGGTCCACCACCGATATGATGCGATCGGGCACGGGTTGGGACTGGATCTGCTGAAATATGGCCGACAGCTGCGCTGTCAGGTCATCCTTCGCCGGGCGCCGGTCGGCCGCCATGGGGCAAGCTCCTGTAAGAGACTCATCGATTTTGCCGCAGGGAAGGTTAACGCAGCCTCTCTGGCGGAACGAGTCGCAGGCCGCAGGGGTTGAGAAAGACCACCTAAGGAGACCCCATGGCCGAACATCCCAAGCCGCCCGCCTCCTCTACCGCGCGCACCAGCGACGAGCCCGGCAAGACCCGTCCCGGCGCCCAGGCCTTTGGCATCGGCGCCGAAGAGGCGCGGCCCGAGCCGAGCGGTATTGTCGATGAGCACAAGGCTTATGTGAAGGAACTCGGACACCCGACCGCGCCGGAGACCGACCTGGGCGAGCCCGCCGAGGACATGCCCGATCCGGTGGAAAAGCCCTGAGCTAGACATCTCCAGGGAACCTGCGCCGCATCGAAGGTCTTAACTGCGGCATGTTCCAAACTGACGCCGCAGGCGGCTTCGAAAGCGGCCTGACGTCGCTGCTACAAGACCATCCCGAACAGGCCGGCCTGGTGATCGGGCTGCTGGTCTTCGCCGAAAGCCTGGCCTTCGTCGGCTTCTTCGTGCCGTCCACCCCCTTGTTGCTGGCCATCGGCGCCATGGTGGGCGCTGGCGTGCTTCAGCCCGGCCCCTTGCTCCTCTACGCCATTGTCGGCGCCGTGGCCGGTGACGCCGTCTCGTACGAGCTCGGTCGCTGGATGGGGCCCTCGGCCCTTCGCCATCGCATGTTGAAGCGTCGCCGCCGCGCCGTGGCCCGGGCGCGTCTATTCATCCGCAAGGCGGGCATGCTGACCATGGTGCTCGGTCGGTTCACCGGCCCCATCCGCTCCATGGTCCCCCTGGCCGCCGGCATGCTGAAGATGCGCCGGGTGCGCTTCCAGATCGCCAACCTGATCGGGGCCGTCCTCTGGATCCCGGTGATGCTGGCGCCCGGCTATCTCGCCGCCCAGGGTCTCAGCCTGCTGCCCGAAGGCCTGCTGGAGCCCGCCCTTGCCGGCCTGGCGCTGACGGTGATCGGCCTGATGGTGTGGAAGTGGCGCAGGGGCCGGCCCGCGTCAGGTTGAGGCCGCCACCATCTCGTTGATCTTGGCCGCAAGTTCTTCCAGCCGGAACGGCTTGGCCACCATCGACATCTTGGCGCCGAGGAAATCGGCCCGGATCGTGGCGTTCTCGGCATAGCCGGTGATGAACAGGATCGGCAGGTGCGGGCGGTGAGCCCGCGCGATCTCGGCAAGCTCCCGCCCATTCATGCCTGGCAGGCCGACATCCGAAATCAGGAGATCGAACGGCATGGGCGAGGCCAGGATCGGGATCGCCGCATGGGGCTCGGCCGCCTCGACGGGGAGATAGCCCAATTCCTCAAGCACCTCGCGGACCAGCAGACGAACGGCGGGATCATCCTCCACGACCAGGACCCGCTGGCCGTCGCCATGCGGGGCGGCGGCGTAGGCGGACATCTCGTCGGCCACCTCATCCTCGGTCGCGGGCAGGAGCACCTCGACCGTCGTCCCGTCGCCCGGATGACTGTCGATCCGCACATGCCCGCCGCTTTGCCGGGCGAAGCCATAGACCATCGAAAGCCCAAGCCCCGTCCCCTGTCCCAGGGGCTTGGTGGTGAAGAAGGGGTCGAACACCTTGTCCACGAGGTCGGGCGCCATGCCGACGCCGCTGTCGGACACCGAGATTACCACATAGGCCCCCGGCGAAACGCCCAGCCGCTGGGCGTCGGCGGCCTCGCCCAGATCCATGGCGCGGGTGCCGATCGTTAGTTCCCCGCCGTTGGGCATGGCGTCGCGGGCGTTGATCGCCAGGTTCAGCAGGGCGCTTTCCAGCTGATTGACGTCCACGATGGCTCGCGGAAGGTCGGGGTCGAGGGCGAACCGAAGACTGACCCGTTCATCCACCGAGCCCCGGATCAGCTCCTTGAGCGACGCGGCCAGGCTGTTGATGTCGGTGGGTTTGGGATCAAGGGACTGCCGGCGGGAAAAGGCGAGCAGACGCTGGGTGAGCGCCGCGGCGCGGCTGGCCGAGGCCTGCGCCGCATCCATGAACCGGTCGAGATCCTCCAGACGATTCGAGGCGATCCGCCGGCGCATGATGTCGAGGGAGCCGATGACGCCAGTGAGCATGTTGTTGAAGTCGTGGGCGATGCCGCCCGTCAGCTGGCCCACAGCCTCCATCTTCTGGCTCTGTCGCAGTGCGGCCTCGGCCTTGGCGCGCTGCGCCACCTCCGCCTCCAGTTCGGCCGTGCGTTCCCGGACCTTGAGTTCGAGGGCGTCATGGCTTTGCGCCAGCAGCACCATCTGATCGCGCAGGGCGAACTGCCGCCTCCGACTGCGGAGCGCCACATCGACGGCGCTCAACAGCGAGCGTGCGCCCAGGGGACGCTCCAGCAGGATGGCGTTGGTGATGTCGGCCAGCAGCCGTCCCGAGAGGCCGTCGGCGGAAAGCCGGGCGCTGTGGCGCCGGGAGGTCAGAATGAGCACAGGAACGTCGGACCAGGGCGGCTGATCGGCCAGGGCGGCGGCCAGCACGGTGGACGCGGCCACGCCCTCTTCAGTGGCCAGGACCGCGCCGGTGCTCTGATCGAGCGCCCCGACGAGCCTATCGAGATCGCCGAAGACCTGGGCGTCATAGCCAGCGCTCCGCAAGAGGCCGACGATGGTCTCGCCGTCACGACCAAAGGGGGCGCAGACAAGGATCGGGTTCTGCCCGACGTCTTCTTTAGGACTCAACGACCCGCGGCTCCATCAGGGGCGTGGGCTCGCCGGCATATTCGGGCGTCCCCGTCATGACCCCCCTGAAATTGGTCAGCGGCTCTCCGATGCGGATTCCGCCGCTGTCGATGCGCAGTTCGCGAATGGTGTCCTCGTGGGCGCCGCCGCGGTTCTTGATGACGGAGATCGCCTTTCGCACCCGGCCCTCGGCCTCGAAGAACCGGATCAGGATCACGGCGTCGGCCACATAGGAGATGTTCAGCAGCCCCGTCGACATGCTGCCGACAAGCCCGGACTGGGGATTGATCAGGAAGGTCACCAGGCCCTGCTGGTTCAGGTAGGACAGCAGTTCATGCACCTGCAGGATCAGCTGCTGTTCCTGGGGCATGGCCGCGACATAGCCGCTGAGGCTGTCGATCACGACGATGCGCACGGATCTTTCCGTCACCTCGCGACGGATCATCCAGGCGAACTGCCCCGGCGAAACCTCGGCGGGATCGATCTGGGAGATGGTCAGGGCGCCGCTGTCGATATGCTTCTGCAGATCGATGCCCATTGTGTTGGCGCGGACCAACAGGGTGCCGATGCGCTCATCGAACTCGAACAGGGCCGCGCTCTCGCCGCGCTCGCAGGCGGCATAGACATACTGCAAGGTCAGGGTGGTCTTGCCCGCGCCGGCCGGCCCGGTCACCAGGGTGGTGGTCCCCCGCAGCGGTCCGCCGGCCAGAAGCCTGTCCAGTTCGGGCACGCCGCTGGGCGTCGGCTCGCCGGCGAAGGGCGCGTGGTGTTCGGCGGCGATCAGCCGGGGATAGACCTCCAGGCCGCCCTCCTCGATCGTGAAGTCGTGAAAACCGGCGACGAAGTTGACGCCGCGCAGCTTCTGCACCTGCAGTCGCCGCCGCGCCGCGCCGAACTCCAGGGTCAACCGCTCCAGGGTGATCACTCCATGGCAGAGGCTGTGCAGATGGGCATCGCGCTGCCCATGCTCGCCGGTGAGATCGTCGACCAGGATGACGGTGATGTTCCGGCCGGCGAAGAACTGCTTCAGCGCCAGCACCTGCCGCCGGTAGCGCAGGGGATCCTGCGCCAGCAGCCGCATCTCCGAGAGGCTGTCGAAGACGATGCGGGTCGGCTGAACCTCGTCGACCTTCTCCTGGATCAGTCGGACCGTGCCGCCCAGTTCCAGCTCCCAGGAATGCAGGACCGACTGCTCCCGTCCCTCCCCGAGCACCTCATTGGCCGAGGCGAGTTCGAAGAGGTCGATCCCCTCCAGGCTCCAGCCGTGCGACTCGGCCACCGCCTGCAGCTCTTCGGAGGTTTCCGAGAGGGTCACGTACAGGACGCGCTCACCCTCGCTGACACCCTCGAGGAGGTAGCGAAGGGCCAGGGTGGTCTTTCCCGAGCCCGGCGCGCCTTCAAGCAGGTAGACCCGGTTGGGCGGCAGTCCGCCCCGCAGAACATTGTCCAGCCCAGGGCTGCCGGTGGAAATCCGCACCGGCTTGGCCGGGTTACCCTCAGTCATATGGCCCTCTCAAGAACCGATTCGTGGGCGCATTGTTTGAGCGCTGCTGTGGCGGTCAAACGCCTGAACGTCGCCATAGGCTCCTGCAAGGCCCCTATGTTCGATGAAGACCCGTGCTCTGGGCCAGAAGGTCCGGATCGATCCCCCCGAGCACCGCCTGCGCCACGTCCTCCAGGCCCTGGGTCGTCACGCTGGCCGGCTGTGACGGCGGCGCATCGAGCTGGTCGAGATAGACCCGCAGCGTCGCCCCTTGCGTGCCGGTGCCAGACAGGCGGAACACCACCCGTCCGCCGTCGGACAGGAACAGGCGAACGCCCTGCCCCTCCGACCGAGCGCCCGTCACCGGGTCTTCATAGGCGAAGTTGTCCGCGCCCTCGATGGCTCGCCCGGCGACTGTCGTCCCGCTCAGGCTCGCAAGCCTGTGACGCAGAGACGCGATGGCGTCGGCCGCGCGGTCGCTCGGCAGCCCTTCCCAATCCAGCCTCTGGGTCGCCACGCGGCCAAAGCGGGCCCAGTGCCGGGTCACCACCTCTTCCACTGAAAGACCGCGGGCGGCGAGGATGTTGAGCCAGTAGAGCACAGCCCAGACGCCATCCTTTTCGCGGACATGGTCCGATCCCGCCCCGGCGCTCTCCTCGCCGCAGAGGGTGATGCGGCCGGAGTCCAGCAGGGCGCCGAAATACTTCCACCCCGTGGGGGTTTCGTAGCAGGGCAGTCCCAGGGCCTCGGCGACGGCGTCCACCGCCCGGCTGGTGGGCATGGAGCGGGCAACCCCGGCGATACGGCCCCGGTAGCCAGGCACGTGCTCGGCATTGGCCAGCAGGATCGCCAGGCTGTCGCTGGCGCTCACCGGGAATTTCGGCCCCATGACCAGATGGCGGTCGCCGTCGCCGTCGGAAGCCGCGCCGATCGCGGGCGCGTCGCCGGCGTTCATCCGCGCCGCCAGGGCCTTGGCGTTGGCCAGGCTGGGGTCGGGATGGCCGCCGCCGAAGTCCGGCAGCGGCGCGCCTCGCAGGATCGCGCTCTCGGGAGCGCCCAGGCGCCGACAGAAGATCTCGCTGGCGTAAGGCCCCGTCACCGCGTGCATCGCGTCGAACAGCAGCCCGCCGGCAGGCGCTTGGAGAAACTGGGAGATGCGGTCGAAATCGAACAACCGCTCCATCAGGTCGGCATAGTCGGCGGCGGGATCGATCACCTCCACCGTCATGGGGCCGAGGTGTTGGGTCCCGCGTTGCGACAGGTCGAGATTCGCGCCGTCGAAGATCTCGTACGCAGCGATCTGGCGGGTCCGGGCGAAGATGGCCTCGGTCACGTCCTCAGGCGCCGGCGCGCCGTTGGCCCCGTTGACCTTGACGCCGAAGTCGCCGTCCGGCCCGCCCGGATTATGGCTCGCCGACAGGACGATCCCGCCCCAGGCCCCGCGGCTGCGGATCAGATGCGACACCGCCGGCGTCGACAGCAGGCCGCCCTGGCCGACCACCGCGCGCTTGGCGCCATTGGCGGCGGCGATGCGCAGGATTTCCTGGGCCGCCGGCTCGGTGAAGAATCGCCCGTCCCCGCCCAGCACGATCTCGCCGTCGATCGGGCAGGTGTCGAACACCGCCTGGATGAAGGTCGCCAGATAGTGCGGCGTCTGGAACTGACGTGTGGATTTGCGAAGACCCGACGTGCCAGGCCGCTGGTCGTCAAAGGGGCCGGCCGTGACGCTGCGAACGCTCATGCGCCGATGGCCGGGCAGCGAAAGGACGGGGGGCGAAAAGACGGGGGGCGCGGCATTGAACTCATCGATTTCCCATGGATGCCGACGCAGCGGACGGACAGATTTCAAGCTAAATTCCGTCGCCCGTAGACAGCGCCGCCCCCAGGAACGCGTCGGAGGGAGCGCAGCAAACGACCGCAGCGTTCCCAAGACTGTGGGCGAGGCTCCGATCGCCCGCAAGGCGATATTGGCCCGCGACGGACAGCTCGTCCGCACGCACGAAGCCGCTGAGGGTCCGGGGCCCAGCCGAGCGCCAAGCGCCAAGCGCCATGCGCCATGCGCCATGGGATCGGCCGCGGGCGGCGGCTTCATGTGAAAAGTGGCGGTGACGGAGGGATTCGAACCCTCGATACCCTTTCAGGTATGACGATTTAGCAAACCGTTGCCTTCAGCCACTCGGCCACGTCACCATTGATTTGAACCGGGTTGTCTCCCGGCCTTCGCGCGGGCCACGGCCCTGGGCTTGCGCCCGGCCGCGATCTCGAAGGACGGTCTCCATAGCCGAAAGCCGGGGGCGGGGGCAACGGCTCAAAGCGGCGCCGGGCGAAAGAGCCGCGCGCGGCCGGGGTTAACCTGTCGATCAGGGGCGGCGCCCCATACTGGGCGGGACTTCATTGACCTGCGTACAGAATGTCCAACCTGGTTCGTCTCCCTCAGGCTTTCCACAGAGCCCCCCGCCCCTCGCCGGCCGACCACGCGCCCGAGACCGAGGCCGAGACGCAATTCGACCTGGGCCTCGGGCAGGGCCTGGCGGGCGCCCTCCCCCCGGCCGAGTCGGCGCCGCTCCAGGATCGGCGTGGTCCGATGCGTCCGGACCGGCTGAGTCCCACCCGCAGGCGGCTACAGGGCCAGGCCTATGCCTGGGCCTTCCAGGCGGTGGACGGCCTCTATCTGCTGATCATCGGCGTGGTGGCTTTTGGCGTCGGGCCGGGCCCGGCCGGGGTCTATGCGACGCCCGCCCTGGCGGTGATGATTTCGCTCAGCCTGTTCGACACCTATGGATTCCGCAGCCGCCAGGGCCTGGCCTACCACCTGGCCCAGACCTCGGTCGCCGCCGCCGTCGGCGTCCTGACCGCCGTCGCCCTGCTGTCGGCCTTCCTGCCCCTGCCCGCCGTGGTCACAGCCCTGGGTCCTTGGACCGCCGGGGCCTTTCTCGGCGTCTACGGCCTGCACGGGGTCTGGTGGATGATGGTCCATCGCTGGCGGGCCGATGGCCGACTGACCCCCAATGTGGTCGTCGTGGGCGCCACGCCGGCGGCCGAGCGGCTGATCGGCGAGGCGATCCGGTCCGGCGAGATGAACATCCTCGGGATCTTCGACGACCGCCTGGCCCGCGTCCCCAGCGCCCTGCGCGGCGTGCCGGTGCTCGGCGACACCCAGGCCCTGCTCGACCACCGCATCATGCCCTATGTGGACCGGGTGATCGTCGCCGTGCCCACCGGCGCCCGAGATCGGGTGCGCCAGGTGATCGCGGCCCTGCGCCCCCTGCCCAACGAGGTCAGCCTGCTGCTCGAGGACGAGATCGCGCCGGCCGAGGCCATCGCCAGGCGGCGAAACCAGACCATCAGCGACCTGCCCCTGGCCCGCATCTCCGGCCCGCCGCGCCACCTGGGGCGGGCGATCACCAAGCGCAGCCTTGATCTTGTCGTCGGCGTCGCGGCCCTGATCCTGGCCCTGCCGATCATGGCGCTGATCGCCCTGGCCATCCGCCTCGACAGCCCTGGCCCCATCCTGTTCCGTCAGCGACGCCAGGGCTTCAACAACGAAGAGATCGTGGTCTGGAAGTTCCGCTCCATGCGCCACGACCTCGCCGACGCCAGGGCCCGCCAGCAGGTGCAGGCCGGCGACGTGCGGGTCACCCGGGTGGGCCGCTTCATCCGCAGCACCAGCCTCGATGAGCTGCCGCAGATCTTCAATGTGCTCGCCGGCGAGATGTCCCTGGTGGGTCCCCGTCCGCACGCCATCGGCATGATGACCGGCGATGTGGAATCGGCCCGGCTGGTGGCCGAATACGCCCACCGCCACCGGATGAAGCCCGGCATGACCGGCTGGGCCGCCATCCATGGCTCCCGCGGGCCGGTGGACACGCCCGCCGACGTGCGTCGCCGCATCCAGCTGGACATCGAATATATCGAGCGCCAGTCGATCTGGCTCGACCTCTACATCATCGCCATGACCATCCCCTGCCTCCTCGGGGATCGGCAGGCCGTGCGCTAGGGACAGGCCTCATGTTCTGGCGCGGCGTGGTCGGCTACCTGCCGGTCAACATCATCCAAGGCCTGGTGGGGCTGGCGACCATCGTCACCTTCACCCGCCTGCTGGCCCCCTCACAGTTCGGCGACTATGCGCTCGGCTTTTCCGTAATGAGCCTGCTGCACACCGCGATCTTCACCTGGAACGAGGCCGCCATGGCCCGCTTCTGGGTGGCCGAGGCCGACAAGGGCCAGGGCGGCGCCCATGCGGCCACCGTCTATCGCACCTGGCTCGCCCTGCTGGTCGTCCTGCCGCTGGCGCTGGCCGCAGCGCTCCTGGTCCCCATGGCGCCGGGCCTGCGGCTGGCCGTGGTCTGTGGCGTGCTGGCGGTCCTGCCGCGGACCTTCGCCAAGCTGGCCCAGGAACGGCGCCGCGCGGCCGGGGAAGTGGCGGGGGCGGCCTCCATCGACATCATTCAGACCCTGGGCGCCTTCTTGGTCGGCGCAGTCCTGGCCTATCTGGGCCTTGGCGGCGCCGCGCCGCTGATCGGGTTTGGCGTCGCCGCCGCCGTCTGCATGGCCTGGACCCTGCCCTCGGAATGGGCGCACAGCCGCAGCGGCCGGTTCGAGGCGCCGCGGGCGCGGAGCTATCTCGGCTATGGCCTGCCGGTGGCCCTGTCGCTGATCCTGGCGCTGGTGCTGTCGACCACCGACCGGTTCCTGCTGGCGGCCTTCCTCGATGAGGCGTCGGTGGGCGTCTATCATGCTGGCTACAGCCTGGCGAACCGCACCCTGGACGTCCTGTTCATCTGGCTGGGGGCGGCCGGCGGCCCGGCCCTGATCGCGGCCCTGGAGCGCGGCGGCGAAGGCGAGCTGGCCATGGCCGCGCGGGAACAGGCCAGCCTCATGCTGCTGCTCTGCGTGCCCGCCGCCGTGGGCCTGGCCCTGGTGGCCGCGCCGCTGGCCCACCTGATGGTGGGGCAAGAGCTCGCCCTGGGCGCCGCCCACGTCACCCCCTGGATCGCCGCCAGCGGCCTGCTGGCCGGATTGACCACCTACTACTTCCACCAGGCCTTCACCCTGGGCCAGCGCACCGAGCTGCTGCTGGGGGCCATGGCCATCCCGGCCTTGGCCAATCTGGTCCTCAACCTGCTCCTGATCCCGCGCTTCGGCCTCGACGGCGCCCTGTGGGCCACGGTGGCGAGCTATGGCCTGGGGCTGGCCGCCTCGGTGGCCCTGGGCGCGCGCAGCCTTCGCCTGCCGGTGCCTTGGACGCCCTTCCTGCAGACGGTTTTCGCCACCGCAGTGATGGGCGTCGCCGTCGCCCAGGTTCCGGCCCTGGGCGGCTGGGCCGAGCTGATCCTGAAGGCGGGTCTCGGCGCGACCGTGTTCGGCGCCATCACCTTCGCCCTGGACACCGGCGCCCTGCGCAGCCGCGGCCTCGCCGTGGTCCGCGGCTACAGGGCGCGACCGGCATGAGCCAGATCCTGTTCGACAATGCGCCCTGGGCCGACGCCAGGCCGCGCCTCTCGGTGCTGATCCCCTTCAAGGGCGACGACCCCTGCAGCCTCCTGGCCGCGCTGGGACGTGAGCCGGTCGCCGCCGAGATCATCGTGCTCGATGACGGCACGGCCGACGCCGCCCTTACCGCGCGGGTTCGTGCGCAGATCGAAGCCCTGCCCCTGCCCGCCCGCCTGGTGACGCTGGCCATCAACGAGGGCCGGGCTAAGGGCCGCAATCGGCTGGTCAGCCATGCGCGGGCCGGCCACTTCCTGTTCCTCGACAGCGACATGGCGCCGGACTCCGGCGACTTCCTGGGCCGCTGGCTGGCCCTGATCGCGCAGGATGATCCGGCGGTCGCCTTTGGCGGCTTCTCGCTGCTGCAGGTGGCGCCCCGCCCCGACCAGGCCCTGCACCGCGCCATGGCCGGCCACAGCGACTGCCTGCCCGCAGCCGCGCGCATGGCCGCGCCGGAAAAGCACGTCTTCACCTCCAACCTGCTGGTCCGCCGGGAGGTCTTCGCCGCCGAGGGCTTTGACGAGGGCTTCGCCGGCTGGGGCTGGGAGGATGTGGAGTGGGGCATGCGCGTGGCCAGGCGCTGGCCGATCCTGCACATAGACAATACCGCCACCCATCTGGGCCTCGACAGCGCCGCGACCATCGCCACCAAGTACGAGCAGTCGGCGGCCAATTTCGCGCGGGTCGTGGCCGCCCATCCCGAGGTGGTCCGTACCTATCCCAGCTATCGCGTCGCCCGCCTGCTGCGACGCGCGCCCTTGCGCGGCCTGTGGCGGCCGGTGATCAAGGCCTACGCCTTGAGCGGCCTGGCGCCGCTTAAGAGCCGGGCCTTCGCCATGCGCCTCTATCGCGCCGCCCTCTATGCCGAGGCTGTCTGATGTCCGTCGCTGAGGCCTACCAGCCGGACCGCTCGCTCAAGGGCAAGATCCGCCGCCGCGTGGTGCGCCTGGCCCATCGCCGCCCTCTGGCTGACGGACCGCAGAGCCCCATGGTCACCTTCAGCTTCGACGATGCGCCGCTGAGCGCGGTCGAGACGGGCGCAGCCCTGCTGGACGCCCGCGGTGCGCGGGGGACCTTCTATGTCTCGGCCGGACTGGCGGGGACCGACGGGCCGATGGGCCGCTATGCGCAGGCCGAAGACTACCAGCGGCTGGCGGCCGCCGGTCACGAGATCGCCTGCCACACCTTTAGCCACCTGGACTGCGGGCGCGCCTCGGGCGCGCAGGCCAGGGCCGACGCCGAACGCAACCTGGCCACCCTGGATGAGTGGCGGACCGGGCCGACGACCAGCTTCGCCTATCCCTATGGCGACGTCGCCGCCGGACCGAAACAGGCCCTGAGCCCCCGCTACGCCACCCTGCGCGCCCTGCATCATGGCCTGGTCACCGCGGGAACGGACCTGAACCAGACCCCCGCCGTGGGGATCGAAGGGGCCGATGGCGAGGCCGTCGCCGGCCGGTGGCTGGACGAGGCCCTTGCGCGCAAGGCCTGGCTGATCCTCTACACCCACGACGTACGGGAGGCGCCGTCGCCCTGGGGCTGCACGCCGGAGGCCCTGGCCCGCCTCATCGACCGCGCCCTGCGGGGCGGGGCCGAGATCGTCACCGCGGCCAAGGGCGCTCAGCGCCTGGGCGTCGGCGCCGAAAGCCCAGCTCAGAAGGCGTAGGACACGGTGAGGCCAAAGCGCCGCGGCCGCGGCGCATAGATCGCCGGCTGGCGCCCTGCCGTGGCGAATTCCGCCGCATCGCTGTCGGTGACGTTGTCGACAAACGCTTCCAGGGACCAGTCGTCGGCGCGATAGGTGGCGCGCAGCTTCAGCAGCCAGAAGTCGCCAAGCGCCGTGTCGGATCCGACTCCGGACTTGAAGGTGCTGTGCGAGCGGCCCGTATAGGAAAGGTCTCCACGCAGGAGCACCGTCTCGCCCGCCGGAAGGTCAATCCGCCGCTCCAGCCAGCCGCCGGCGGCCAGGCGCGGCACAGCCGGCAGCCGGTCGCCGGCCGAACCCAGGCCCGCCCCATCGGCGCTCGCCTGATCGCTGGTCAGCACCGCATCGGTCAGGGCGAGGTTGGCGCCTCCGCGCAGCACGGGACTCAGCCACAGGGCGGCGTCCGCCTCCAGGCCGTTCACCCGCGCCTTGCCGACATTGGTGATGAAGGAGAAGGCCCCGTTGGCGCTGTTGGCCGTGTACTGCATGTCCTGCCAGTCGATCGTATAGAGCGCCGCGTCCAGGGTCAGGCGGCTGCCCAGCCAGCTGCCCTTCATGCCGATCTCATAATTCCACAGGGAGTCGGCGCCATAGGCCGACAGATTCTCCGGCAAACCCGGCGCCGGGTTGACCCCGCCGGGGCGAAACCCCTGGGAGGCCTGCACATAGCCCAGGGTCGTGGGCGAAAACCGGCGGCTGACCAGGGCCTTCAGGCTCCAGCCGCCCTCTCGCGTCCGGGTGCGGAAGTTCGCGTCGCTGGTGTTTGAGATCACATTGACCACCAGGGCCGCGCCCCGGGTCTGCTTCTCATACTCGAACCGGCGGGCGCCCAGGACCAGGGCGGTGTCGCGGTCGGCGCCCAGCGTGACCTCGCCATAGACAGCCCTCTGGGTCAGACGGCTGTCGACGATGCGCCGGCCGGTGAATCCCGCGTCCAGACGCGGCAGGCCGGTCTGCGGATCGGCCGCCAGGACCTGGCTGTCGATGACGTCGTCGCGCACCTCGCGGAACAGGCCCGCCGTCCAGGCGATGGGCCCCTCCGTATCGGACTGGAGGTGAAGCTCCTGCACCTCGGCGTTCAGCTGGACCGGCTGGTAGAGGAGCCCCGGACTGCGGCTGTCCACATAGGCGGCGTAGGTGGCGAGCTGGGCGGGGGTGCAGAGCGCCGTGGAGGCCTGCAGGTAGCGCCGGCAGCCCTCCGGATTCAAGCGCTCGGTCTGCAGGGTGCCGGTGTAATCGATGTAGCGCGTGCTGTCCCAGCTATAGGCCGCGGCGTTGGCCACCAGCATCACCCCTTCGCCGCGCCAGGACACCGTCCCCTGATAGAGGGCGATCTCCCCGTCGAAGGGGGTCCGGACATAGGCGCGGCTCACATGGCCCGGGGCCGCCGCCGAGCCAGCGCTGGTGTCGGCCAGGTCGTTGGCCTGATAGGCCGCGCTCAGGTCCAGGGTCAGGTTGCCGGAAAGTTCGGCGCGCACGCCGAGGCGGACGCCCCAGACAAGGTTGTCATTGATGCGCGCCCGTCCCAGGCGCGCGTTGTCCACATAGGCTGGATCGTCCTGCCGATAGGCCGTCAATCGAAGCCCGATCCGGTCGGGCACGATGGGTTGGTTGAGCACGAGGGTCGCGCCGCCGCCCACCTGGCCCGCATTGGTCGAGAGGGCCGCCGAGACGAGACCTCCGATCTTCGTCAGGTCAGGGCGATTGAACGCGACCTTCAGCGCGCCCCCCATGGCGCCCGCGCCATAGAGCGTGCCCTGCGGCCCGCGAAGCAGTTCGAGGCTGGCCACATCCACCAGCAGGAATTCCGGCGATGAGCCCCCCGGATCAGCGGTGGTGCCGCTCGGCCCGGTCACCGGCGCCTCGTTGTAATAGAGGGCGGTGGTCGCCTCGCCGGCCCCATAGACGCCGCGCAGGCTGAGCCGGTTGCGACCGGTCCCCGTGCCGGTTTGGATAAGGCCCGGCATCAGGTCGACGGCTTCGTCGAAGGTGACCGCCCCGGCCCGGGTCAGGTCCTCGCCGGAAAAGACCCGCATGGACATGGGCGTGAGGCGCTCCAGCGTCGGGCGACGAAGGGCCGTCACCATGACGCCGGCCACCTCGGCCTCGGCGGCGACACCCTCTGACCCCGACGGCGGCGCGCGTCGCCGCTCGACAAGATAGCGGCCTTCGAACGCCCGCCAGGTGAGGCCCGAACCGTCCAGCAGGGCGGTGAGCGCGGCGGCGGAGTCCATCCTTCCCGACGCGCCCCCGGTTCGCAGGCCAGCGACCAGGTCCGGCTTGAAGAGAATGTCGCGGTCGCTCTGCTCTGAGAACCGCGTGAGCGCCTGGCCCAGGGGCAGGCCGGCGGGGATCGAATAGGGCCTGGTCGCGTCGGCTGCGGCCGTGCCCGGCAGCAGGACGCATGACAGACATGCGATGGCGGCCCCAATCGGGTGAAGGCTCAATGACGACACGGCTCCGCCCCCAGGCCGTGGCTTTCCCGCAGGCCGCTCGGCTTGGCCAGTCCGGCGCCGCCCGGGCAGGGGCGATTTTCACCGCTCCGCCTCATGGACGGCGAGCGGCGCGCCTCACCGCCTGAAAAGCCGGCAGCCGCCGCGCCGGGCGCCTGCGCTGACCCAACCCCATTGACCTTACCCTCGCTTGTCCCAAACATGACCGCAATAAGACTATTCGGGGTGTTCGGGGTAACCAATGGCTTGGGCCGAAACGACCAGGACCGACGAGGAGCCTGAGGGACTGGCATTCGCCTCCCTACCGTTTCAGCCGGCCCTCCGCGCCTTTTTCGGGCGCCGGGCCGAGGCTCACGAGATCGACGACCTGATCCAGGAGGTGCTGCTGCGGATGCACAACCGCCGCAGCAGCGTCGAGATCGCCAACCTGCCCAGCTTCATCTTCCAGACCGCCACCAATGTTCTCCTGGACCGCCGGCGCCGTGAAACGGTGCGCCGAGCCAGCGCCCACTGCGAATTGCAGGAGGTTTTGCATCCTCGCGACGACCTCTCGCCCGAACGGATTCTGCAGGCCAAGCAGGAGGCCTCAGTGGCCGTGGAGGCGCTGAAGGCGCTCTCTCCTCGCACGAGGGCGGCATTCGTACTCATCCGCTTCGAAGGATTGAGCTATAAGGCCGCCGCGACGCGACTGGGCATTTCGGTCAGCGCCGTCGAAAAGCATGTCACCAAGGCGCTTCGGGTCGTCTCGACCCGACTGCAGGAATCCGATGAACGACGATCACCGATCCGCCGGACCTTCGGATGATCCTGACGCCGCGTCGTGGGTCGTGCGGTTGGAGCGTCATCCGGGCGACGCCGATGTCCGAAGAGAATTCGAAGCCTGGCTGGCCGCCGATCCGGCCCATGGCCGCGCCTGGGCGGCGGTCTCCGGCGCCTGGGATCGCCTGGGCGGCCTGAGGGACGATCCGGAAATCCTCGCCGCCCGCGCCGCCGTGGCCGCTGAACTGGAGGCCGAGCGCCGCGGCGCGCGCCTGCCCTGGGCGGCCGGAATCGCCGCCGTCATGGTCACCGGCGCCGCCCTGCTGGGCTACGGCGCCTGGCGTCAGGGCCCGTCGTCGGACGCCCCGACTCAGATCGCCGCCGCCGAGGCCCTGGCCGTCTATCGCACCGACGTCGGCGGGCGACGCACGGTCGTCCTCGAGGACGGTTCCAAGGTCACCCTGAACACCGACACCGAGGTGCGGCTCACCGGATGGGGCGAAAGCCGCAACCTGACCCTGGTGCGTGGCGAGGCCTATTTCGAGGTCAGTCGCAATCCCACGCGCCCCTTCGTGGTCACCGCGGGCGGCCGGACCGTGACGGCGCTGGGCACGGCGTTCGACGTCCGGCTGGAGCCGCAGCGCTGGTCGGTCAGCCTGGTGGAGGGCAAGGTTCGGGTCGTCGCCGACACCGGCCAGGTGGACCTGGCGCCTGGCGATCACCTGGTTCAGGACGGCGAGAATCCTTGGACCGTCGAAAAGCGCGATCTCGACAAGCTGACCAGCTGGCGCGACGGGAGCCTCATCTTCGAAAACCGTCCGCTCGGCGTCATCGTCGAGGAAATGAACCGCTATTCCGCGCGCAAGATCGAGATCACCGATCCGGCCCTGGCCGCCCAGCCCCTGAGCGGTCGATTCAGGTCCGGCGATACGGCCGGGTTCGTGGCCACGCTGGAGGCCTATGGCCTGGCCCGCGCCCAATCCGGCAGCGCCGGGACAATCGAGCTGCGTCCCATTATTTCTGAGTGAGGCTTCTCGCCCCAGCTGCGTCTTGCAGGGGAAGATTGGCGCGCCCTGCGCCAATAGCCGGAGGACTCATGGCTGGGATTTCGCCAGCGCAGCGCCTTATGCGCCTCGGCCTGGGCCCTTCCCCGCGCCGTCTTCAACTTTATCCATTTGCAGCCGGGTGGATCGCCCCGGGTCGAGAGAGGGTCTAGGAATGATACGACAACACGCATTGGCGAGCGCCGCCCTGGCGCTGGTCATGATTCTGGGGGGCGCAGCGCACGCGGCGACCGTCACGCCGCCCAGCGAGGCCTTCGCCCAGAACCCGGGAAGCGACTACTTCCTGGCCGACTACACGGCCTATGAAGCCTATCTGAAGACCCTGGCCAGCCAGTCCGACCGCATCAAGCTGGTGGATTTCGGCAAGACCGAGGAGGGCCGCACCCAGTGGATGGCCATCGTCTCATCCCCCGCCAACCTCGCCCAGCTTGACCATTACAAGTCGATCTCGCGGCGGCTGGCCAAGGCCGAGGGTCTGAGCGAGGCCGACGCCGCCGTCCTGGCGGCCGAGGGCAAGGCCGTGGTGTGGATCGATGCGGGCCTGCACGCCACCGAAACGGTGACCAGCCAGGGCCAGATCCAGGTCCTCTACCGCCTGCTGACCATGAACGACGCCGAGACCCTGCGGACGCTGGACGACGTCATCATCCTGTTCGCCCACGACAATCCGGACGGCATGGAACTGGTGTCGGACTGGTACATGCGCCACGACGATCCTCTGAAGCGTGAGTTCCAGAGCATCCCTCGCCTCTATCAAAAGTACATCGGCCACGACAACAATCGCGACAGCTACATGTCGCAGATGGCTGAGACGACCAACGTCAACCGGCAGCTGTTCCACGAGTGGTTCCCGCAGATCATCTTCAATCAGCACCAGACCGGCCCCACCGGCATGGTGGTGTTCGTGCCGCCGTTCCGCGACCCCTTCAATTTCAACTACGACCCCCTGGTCATGACCACCCTGCAGGAGGTGGGCATGGCCATGCACAGCCGCCTGGTGGTCGAGGACAAGCCCGGCTCCGGCGCCCGCAGCTCGGCCTCCTACTCCACCTGGCACAACGGCATGGTCCGGTCGGTCGCCTATTTCCACAACGCCATCGGCCTGCTGACCGAGATCATCGGCGGCCCTACCCCGGAGACGGTGAAGCTGGTTCCGGACCTGCAACTGGCCAATGGCGACCGGCCGATGCCCATCGCGCCCCAGACCTGGCGCCTGGCCCAGACGGTCGAATATCAGTGGAGCATGAACCGGGCGGTCATCGACTACGCCTCGCGCAACCGCGAACGCCTGCTGTTCAACATCTACAAGATGGGCGCCAACAGCATCGAGCGGGGCTCCGAGGACAGCTGGACGATCACCCCCAGCAAGATCGATCGCCTGAACGAGGCCGCCGCCGCGGCCCGTCCGGAAAGCGCAGATGCGGCCACAGAAGCCGGCTACGGCCGCGCCGGGGCCGTCGACCCTGAACTCTACGCCCTGCTGCAGAAGCCGGAGGATCGCGATCCGCGCGGCTACATCATCCCTGCCGACCAGGCCGACATGCCGACGGCCACGGCCTTCGTGAACGCCCTGATCAAGACCGGGGTGGATGTCGACCGCGCGACCCGGGCGTTCAGCGTCGGGGGCAAGTCCTATCCGGCCGGCTCCTATGTGGTGAAGACCGCCCAGGCCTACCGGCCGCATGTCCTCGACATGTTCGAGCCGCAGGACCATCCGCACGACACCGAATATCCCGGCGGTCCGCCCAAGGCTCCCTATGACGTGACCGGCTACACCCTGGCCTATCAGATGGGGATCAAGTTCGACCGCATCCTGGACGGGTTCGAGGCGCCCACCGAACGCCTGTCCGATCTGGTCGCCCCGCCGACGGGTTCGGTGAAGGGTTCAGGCTCGGCCGGCTGGCTGATCAGCCATGAGCCGAACAACAGCTTCACCCTGACCAGCCGTCTTCTGAAGGCCGGCCAGCCGGTGTTCTGGCTCAAGGACGGGGCCAAGGCCGGCGCGGTCAGCTTCGGTCCCGGCGCCATCTGGGTCCCTGCCTCGGCCGAGGCCCAGACCGTAATCACCCAAAGCGTGGGCGAGCTGGGCGTCGACGCCTATGCCGTGGGCGCCAAGCCCGCCGGCGAGGCGCTGCCGCTCAAGCCGGTCCGGATCGGCCTGGTGGACGTCTATGGCGGCTCCATGCCCTCGGGCTGGAATCGCTGGCTCTTCGAACAGTTCGAGGCCCCCTTCGAGGTGGTCTATCCGCAGCGCCTCGACGCCGGCGACCTAGGCAAGGACTATGACGTCCTGGTCTTCGCCGACGGCGTGATCCCTGCGCCCCAGGGCGGCCCCTTCCGCGCCGGCCGGCCCTCGACCCAGCCCAAGGCCGCCGACATCCCGGCCGAATATCGCCCCTGGCTCGGGACCATTACGGACGACAAGACGCTGCCTCAGGTGGCCGACTTCATCCGCAAGGGCGGCACGGTGATCACCATCGGCTCCTCCTCGCGCCTGGCCACGGCCATCGAGGCGCCGGTGGAGCTCGCCATCGCCCGGCAGGAGGGCGGCAAGCTCACCGCTCTGCCGACCAAGGAGTTCTACATCCCCGGTTCAGTGCTGCGCGCCACGGTCGATAACCGCCAGCCCCTGGCCTACGGCATGCCGCAGGAGGTCGACGTGTTCTTCGACCGCAGCCCGACCTTCCAGCTGAAGGCTGGGGCGTCCGGCGCCACGCCGGTGGCCTGGTTCAGCAGCGAGACCCCGCTGCGCAGCGGCTGGGCCGTGGGCCAGGAACGGCTCGACGACACGATCGGCATCCTCGACATCGACATGGGCGAGGGAAAGCTGTTCGTCATGGGTCCGGAAGTGACCCAGCGGGCGCAGTCCTACGGAACCTTCAAGTTCCTGTTCAACGGCCTGCTGTACGGACCGGCCAGCGCCGGCCAGTAACCACCCGACCCGGCAGCCTATCGCCGGCCAGGCGCCGGACCTTCGGGTCCGGCGCCTTTTCTTTGCGTCCAGCTCTGGCGACGATCTGAGCCCCGACTTTGGCGGGGCAGCCACGAAAGGTGCGCCGGTCTTGCGACCGGCGGTCACCCCAATAAGAAGGGCGCCGGTCTTGCGACCGGCGCCCGGGGGGGACCGCCTGGGACAGGCGGCGCGTGGAACCGGAGGAAGGGGACGACCTCCGGTTCCAACAGGGGTCAGAAGCGCTTGCGCACCCCCAAATAGTAGGCGCGGCCCATGACGTCGTAGTTCTGAGCGTCGCGGTTGCCTTCGGTGTCCCCGGCCTGGGGCGGCGCCTTGTCGAACAGATTGTTCACCCCGAAGCGCAGATCGGTATCCCAGGGCAGGCTCACCCGGCCATTGAGGTCGAAGATGTCATAGGCCTTGACCCCCAGCGACGTGCTGGTCGGGGTGACCACCACGGCCGAGGCCTCCATCTCGCTGATGTGGCGCCAGCGCAGGCCGAGGCTGGCCGGTCCTCTGGAATAGGTGGCCGAGGTCACCGTCTTCCATTCGGGGTGCGCCTGACCGGCGTTGGTCTCCACCGCCGTGCCCCAGGTGCCGGCATAGTCGTAGGTGGGCGATTCCGGCAGGTTCTGGATCTTGAAGCTCTCCAGGTAGCCAATGGTGACATTGAGCGCCAAGCGGCCGGAGTCGTCGCCCAGGCCCAGGTCCATCATGTCCAGCGTCCAGTCGAACTGCACATCGACGCCGCTGGTCTCGAACTGGCCGAGATTCAGCAGGGGCTGGACCGGATTCAGCGGCACGCCGCTGGCCGGGTTCCGCTGGATCAGCTGGCAGTAGTAGTTGTCCGGATCGAAGTTGGGGTTGTTGCCGCCCTCGTTGAAGCAGAAGCGGAAGGCGTTGCCCACCGGCAGGGTGCCGACGGCGTCGGTGACCTTGATGCTGTACCAGTCGATCGAGGCCGACATGCGGCTGAGCAGCGGGTTCTCGAAGGGCGACTGGACGACCGCGCCGAAGGAATAGGTGTCGGCGGTCTCCTCCTCCAGGTCCGGATTGCCGCCGGTCAGGGCGAAGACCTGGGCGGTGCCCAGCTGGTAGCTGTCGATGATCGAGGCCGGCACGCCCTGGGTCAGGCAGAGGGCCTGCACCTGGGCGCCGCTGGCCCCCCGCCGGAAGGACGAGCGAACGTCGCAGGGGTCGCCATTGGTGTTGGTCGCCGACGCCGTGCCGATGGTCACCGAGCCGGTCGAGACCGGCGCAAAGAGTTCGCCGACGCTGGGCGCCCGGATAGCGCGGTTATAGCCGCCGCGCAGGCGAAGCCCCTCGACCACCGACCAGTCGAAGTCGGCCTTGTAGGTGTGGATCCCCCCCACCGAGGAATAGTCGGAGAAGCGGTAGCCCAGATCGAGGTTGAACTCGCGGATCATCGGCAGGTCGCGGAGGATCGGCACCAGCAGTTCGCCGAACAGCTCGTAGGTGTCCACCGAACCGCCCGCATCACGCAGGACGCTGAAGCCCAGCACGTCGGAGGTCCCATCGGGCTGGTTCAGCAGGCTGTCGGCCCGGAAGGTGTATTCGTTGGAGCGGTAGTCGGTGCCGACCGCAAAGCGGATCTCGCCGGCCGGAAGCTCGAACAGACCGCCCTGGATGCTGGCCTCCACCATGCGCTGCTCCAGCTCGTTCTGGTTCAGCGTGCGGCGCGACAGATAGTTTATGCACTCGTCCGAGGGCGTCAGATTGCCGAAGGGGTTCCAGCCGCCGGCGCAGAGGTCGGCCCCCCCAGTGGGGCTGTTGAGCAGCCGGGCCGCGGCGCTGGCGCTGGCGCCGCCGGTCTGTTCGTTGTCGAACTTGGCCCGCGAGAACGAGGCGTAGGCGTCCCAGGTCCAGTCCCGCACCCCCACATCGCCGGAGAGGCCGCCGGTGAGCTGATAGACCGTGTAGCTGTACTTCTGCTCCCGCGGGCCCAGGATGTTCAGGGCCTTGTAGAAGGTGAAGGGCGCGCTGGCGTCCGGGCGCGAGGCCAGGATGGTGCGGAACTCCGACGGGATGAACGGATTGCTCGCCGGGACCGACAGGCCATAGACATTCGAGGCCAGGGTCGGGTTCGAGATCCCCAGGGACTCGTAGTCGGTGAAGGTGAACTGGACGAAGGACCGCAGGCTGTCGGTCAGGTCGTAGTCGATCTTCCCGAACACGGCGTACCGGTCCAGGTCCGACTGGATCGAAGAGCCGTCATAGCCGAAGTTCACCTGCTGCGAGGTGCCCGCGGCGTTGGAGTTGACGATGTAGGCGCTGTTGGTTTCCGGATCTCGGAAGTTCTGCACCCGCACGCCGGCGGTGGAGAAGATGGTCTGATCGGTGTTGAACCCGATCTGTCCGGTATAGCGTCCCGCCGCATTGCCCGGCAGGGCGGCCAGGCCATACTGACCCACGAAGACGCTGTTGACGGCCGACTGGGTGGGCAGGTTGGCGCCGAACAGCACCGTGCCCTGAGGGATGGTCGACAGGCCCGGCGTGCTCTGGCGGAAGATGTAATAGTCGCGCGCGCTCTGCAGGGCGCGGTCGCGGTTGGTGTAGTCCACCGAAATCACCGCCCGACCGCGGCCCTCGTCAAAGGCCTGTCCGGCGGTGAGCGCGATCTTGAAGGACTCCCCGTCGCCCTTCTCGGTGACGCCATACTGGCTGTCGATGACAATGCCGTCGAAGTTGCGCCGCAGGCGGAAGTTCACCACCCCCGCCGTGGCGTCAGAGCCATAGGCCGTCGAGGCGCCGCCGGTGATGATCTCGACGTTCTCGATCAACGCTTCGGGGATGGTGTTCAGATCGACCGAGCCGTCAGGGTTGGAGGGCTGCAGGCGCCGCCCGTCCATCAGGATCAGGGTGCGCTTGGACCCCAGGCCGCGCAGCGAGGCGTAGGACTGGCCGCCGTTCAGGCCGGTGGAGGTCGAGCCGGTATTGCCCTGGCCGAATGAGCCCGAGAACTGCGGCATCTGCGACAGGGACTTCTCGACAGTCACCTGGCCGGTGGCCTCGATCGCCGCCTGGCCGACCGAGACGATCGGGCTGTTGGCCACATAGTCCTGCCGCACGATGCGCGAGCCGGTGACCACCACCTCTTCGATGGTGGCCGGTGCGGCCTCCTGGGCCTGGGCTGCGCCGGCGGCGTACAACGCCCCATAGGCGACGCCGCCCGCCATCAGCCACTTCAGAGATCTCGATTTCATGCGCCTGGCCTTCTTTTCTGGAGGGCGAGCCCCTCGCACGCCCGAGCCCAAGACGCAGGCCGGCGGGGTATCCGCAGGTTCGAGCTGTCGATTTTTCAGCAGCGGGCGGCGCCCCGCGCCTGGCGCCTCATCTGCCCAGCGCAGGGTCAGCGGCGCCCCCTGGACAGGCGCCCAGGCCCGTTCGCACAATGGGCGCACGCACGCAGGCGGACATGTCCGCCGTGGGGCCTTTGTGTCGGGGAAGATGACAGCTCAGCCCACCGTCCCACAGCCGCTCTCCCTGGCCGCCCGCCAGGGACTGGATGCGGCGCGCGCCCTGGGGCAGGCCGGCCGCCTGCGCGAGGCCGAGGCGAGCTACCGTTCGGTCCTGGCGCGCGAGCCGGGCGTCGTTCAGGCGGCCGTGGCCCTGGCGCGGCTGCTGACCGCCAGCGGTCGCGCAGCCGAGACCGAGGCTCTGCTTTCACCCTTTCTGCAAAGCCCGGCGCCCTGGCCTGAGGCCCTGTCGGCCCGCGCGGCGGCGCGCAAGGCCTGCGGCCGCAAGGCCGAGGCCCTGGCCGACTACGCCCTGGCTGCCCGCCTCAATCCGAAGAGCGGCGTGGCGGCGCACAACGCCGCCTCGAACCTGGGCGACGCCGGGCGCGATCGCGAAGCCGCCGCCGAGTGTGAACGCGCCTTCGCCCTCGGTCTGGACGCGCCCGAGACCTGGCTGGTCTATGGCCGCGCCCTGCAGGGCCTCTGCCGCTTCGAGGAGGCCGAGCAGGCCCTGCGCCAGGCGCTGCAGCGCCGGCCGCAATATGTCGAGGCGGTGCGCGACCTCTGCCAGTTGCTGTGGATGCGCTCCGGCCAGGCCGCCCCGGCCCTGGCGCCCATGGACGCCGCCCTGCACGCCGTCCCGCCGCAGGATCGCGCGGCGCTGGCTGCGGTCAAGATCCGGCTCCTGCACCATATTTCCGGCGAAGACGCCGCCCTGGCGTTCGCCGAAACGGCGCTGGCCCAGGCGCCGGAGGATTCGCGCCTGGCCCTGGAGACCGCCGCCCTGCTGCTGGCGCACGACCCCGAGCGCAGCCGCGATCTCTGCGCCCGGGTGGTGGCCCGAAACCCGGCCGAGCCCGCAGCCCGCCGGGCCCTGGCCCATGCCTGGCTGGCCCTGGGCGAAGCCGACCAGGCCGCCGCGATCGCCCAGTCGCTCCTGGCCGAGCGCCCCTTCGACCAGGAGGCCGCCGCCGCCCTGGCCACGGCCTGGCGGCTGGCCGGAGACCTCCGCTATCGCGAGCTTTGGGACTATGACGCCCTGGTCGGCGTCCACACCCTCGACACGCCGGCGGGCTGGACCAGCCTGTCGGCCTATCTGGAGGATCTTGGCAGCGCGCTCCACGACCTCCACCGGCTTTCGGCCCATCCCATCGAGCAATCCCTGCGCGGCGGCGCGCAGACCCCGCAAAACCTGCGCGCCTCCGAGAACCCGGTCATTTCCGCCTTCTTCCAGGCCATTGAGGGGCCCCTGGCCGCCTATCGTCAGAGCGTGGGCCAGGGATCAGACCTGTTCCGCGCCCGCAACCGCGGAGGCCATCACGTGGTCGGCGCCTGGTCGGCGCGGCTGCAGCCCCATGGCTTCCACGTCGACCACATCCACCCGCAGGGTTGGATCTCCTCAGCCTGCTATATCGAGGTGCCGGCTGCGGTGAGCGAAGGCGAGGACCACGCCGGCTGGCTGCGTTTCGGCGCCCCGCCCATCCCCACACGCCCCATGCTCGCCGCCGAGCACTATGTGCGGCCAGAGCCTGGGCGGCTGGCCCTGTTTCCCTCCTACATGTGGCACGGCACCGTGCCGTTTGGCGGCGACCGGCCGCGCATGACCATCGCCTTCGACATCGCGCCTGACTGAGCTCGCGCGGGCGACCTAGTCTTCGCCGTCCTCCTCGATCCGCTGCTGGCGGCGCGCCGCCTTGGCGCGGGCGGCGAAGAGCTTGCGATGGACCACCTCGGCGGCCGGATCGGCCTTGCGCGGCAGGCTCGCGCCCTCGCGCTCCAGCTTGCGGTAGGACTCCAGGCGCTCGCGGGAAATGACGCCGGACGCCAGGGCCGGGCCGACCGCGCAGCCCGGCTCTCCATTATGGCTGCAGTCGCGGAACCGGCACTGCAGGGCCAGGGCCTCGATGTCTTCGAAGGTCTGGGCCGCGCCCTCGCCCGGATCCCATAACCCCAGTTCGCGCATGCCGGGCGTATCGAGGATCAGGCCGCCCTGGGGGAGCAGGACCAGCTCGCGGTGGGTGGTGGTGTGGCGACCCCGGCCATCGGCGGCGCGCACCTCGCCGACCGCCTGGCGCGCCTCGCCGGCCAGGGCGTTGACCAGGGTCGACTTGCCCACCCCCGACATGCCCAGCATGACCGCCGTCGTCCCCGGGCCGAGATAGGCCTGCAGGGCGTCCAGGCCGAGGCCCTGGGGCGCGGCTATGGGCAGGACTGGCGCGCCCAGGGCGACGCTCTCGACTTCGCGCACGAAGGCCGGCACATCCTCCACCAGATCAGCCTTGGTGAGCACCACCACCGGCTGGGCGCCGGTGCGCCAGGCCGCCGTGAGATAGCGTTCGATCCGCCGCAGGTTGAAGTCGGTGTCGAGGCCGGTGGTCAGCAGCACCACATCGAAATTGGCGGCCACCACCTGCGGCTTCTCCACCACACCGGCGGCCTTGCGCACGAACTGGCTGTGGCGGGGCAGCACAGCGTGGATGGTGGAGACGCCGTCGCCCGACTGCGGCGCTACGGCCACCCAGTCGCCGACCACCGGCAGGTCCGTGGTCGAGGCGTTGTGCAGGAAACGGCCGGCGGTCTCGGCGGACATCTCGCCCTCCTCGCCCATCAGGACGAAGCGGGCGCGGTGCTGGATCACCACCCGGGCGGGCTTGAGGCCCTGGGCGGCCAAGGGCGCGAAGTGCGCCTGAAGGGCGTCAGTCCAGCCGTAGGATTTCAGCAATTCGACGTCCTTCGCACGGATTTCCGACGAGTCTGAATGGGCACCTGCGCCCGCCTGGCGTCAGGCGCGGCGGCGCTCGATCTCACGGTCAGGCCAGGCGAGCTTCACGGCGATGGCCACGAAGAGCACCCAGCGGAAGTCGTTATAGGTCACCGCGATGCTCTCGGTGATGGTCATCAGGCTGTAGACGATCAGAAAGGGGATCGCCAGATAGGCGCCGGGATGGCGGAACAAGGCCACCAAGGCCAGGATCAGGGTCTGGGCGTAGAACAAGGCGTAGGCCACCAGCCCGATAAGGCCCATGCCCAGCCACTGCTCGATCCAGGAATTGTGCGCGTGCTGCGGCCGAAAGCCGGCGTCCTTGGTCATCTGGGCCAGGGGCGCCCACGGCCCCAGATCGTCCCACACCACGCCAAAGCCATAGCCGGTCCAGGGCCGCGCCTGGATCTGGGTCATGGCCGCAGCCCAGATCTTGGTCCGCCCGGTGAGGGTGGCGTCCTTGCCCAGGGCGTCGAACACCACATCGGCGGCAAAGAGCACGATCCCCGCCCCCATGCCGGCGGCGACGATGGCCAGCCAGAGGATGGCGATGCGGGTGGCCGGGCCTCGGCGCACGATGGCCACGAAGACCAGCCCCCCAAGGCCGAGGATCAGCGCCACCAGGGAGGTCTTGGAGGTCGACATCAGGGTGAGCAGGAGGGCGAGCGCGGCAAATCCAGCCCAGACGAGCCGACGGCGCGGGTTTAGCATGGCGGCGGCCCCCAGCACGGCGAAGCCCAGCGCCATGTTGCCCCCCAGGGCGTTCTTCTCCGACCAGACGCCCCGCCAGGCGCCAGGGAAGATCTCCTGCATGATCCCCACCGAGGGCGCGGCGAGGGGAACCACGAAGGCGACAACCGCCAGGATGGCGAAGGCGCCGGCGATCACCTCGGCCAGTTCCGACCACTTCAGCCGCGAGGCCAGGACCACGCCGCCCAGGGCCGAGCAATAGGCGGCGAAGACCCGGCGCAGGGTCTGGTCCGGGGCGATGGACCAGAGGAAAGACGCCGCCACCAGCAGCATCAGGGCCACGAGGAACGGCTGGCGCAGCAGGGCCTGGAAGGTCGCGCCGGGCGACACCGCCAGGAGCAGGAAGCCCGCCGCATAGGCCGGCAGGTAGAGGGCGCGGATCAGGCCGCCCTGGTCGGCGGTGGCCTGTTCCCCCATCAGCGGAAAGACCCAGGCCTGGCTGTAGACCAGCAGCAGGAAGACCGAGGCGCCGGCCAGGATCAGCCGCCACGCCGTCAGCCGCGGGGCCGGCGCCTCGAACGCCGGGGCGGCGGCATAGGCGGCCCCGGTCACCGCAGGAAGGCGCGCGCGAACGGCGGCTGTTCCACCGTGGCGCGATTGAAGAACAGGCCTGCCACATCGGCGCCCGCGCCGGTCAGGGCGTCGCGCATCAGAGCCGGCGCCCGCACATCCTCTTCGTCGGCGGCGACCACCATCACCGTCTGGTCCATGAACGGCGCCACCGTCGTCGCCGCCTGCGACCGGTCGCCCGACGGGCAATCGACAATGATCAGGTCGGCGAACTTGCGCAGGGCGGCCCAATAGTCGCCGCTGGGCAGGATGTGGACGGTCTGACGCCCGCGCAGGGCCTCGCGCCGAAACCGCGTCACCCACCAGCGCGTCGCGCCGACCCGGTGCGCCGCCAGATAGCGCGCGTCCGGCCAGGGCTTGCCATCGGGTCCCTGGGCCGGGGGCTGGACCGCAAAGAAGATGGAGCCGTCGGGGCTGGCCTGGGCCGGCTGACCGATCAGGCCGTAACGCTCGCTCTCGGCGCTGATCGCCGCGTGCTGGGGTGAGGCCATCAGGTCGAGGTCGACCAGCCATACCGCGCGGCCGGCCTGGCGCGCTGCGAAGAAGGCGAGCTCCCGGGCGATGGTGGAGGTCCCCTCCCCCCGCCGGGCGGAGACCAGCTGAAGAATACGCGCGCGGCCGGCCGCAGGCGCCCCCAGGGAGGCCCACAACTCGGCCATCTCAGCGTTGAGGTTCACCATTGCTCGAATCGCCACGCGTACACTGTCGCCGACGTTAACCCAAAGGGCTGCGCCACACAGGAGCCCTTGCCCATCAGGCCTTCATCGGCGCCGCGCCCAGCACGGGAAGCTCCAGGGTGCGCGAGGCCGACTGGGCGGTGGGCAGGCCCGGCCGCAGAAACATCCGCAGCAGGCCGGCGCAAAGGGCCGTAAAGCCGGCGAACAGGAAGGCCAGCACCAGCACGGGCTTCTTCAGGCTCGAGCCCCGCGCCGGCGCCGTCGCGCGCTGGACGATGCGGATATTGTCGTTGGAGGCCGCGGCGATCTCGCGGGCGGCGCGGCTCTGTTCTTCCTTGACGGCGAAGTCGCGGACATTGGCCTGCAGGACATCGCGGTCCAGGCTCAGCGCCTGGAATCTCGGCTCCAGCTCCGCCAGCTTGAGGCGTCGGTCCAGCAACTGGGCCAGCTGCGTGCTGAGGGTGGCCTGGGCCTGACGCAGGGCCGCCACCTCGGACTGGAGCTGAATGCGCTCGGTCTGCAGGGTCTGGAAGACCGGATTGACGCCGATCCGCCGGGCGCCCTCCCCCGTGGTGCGGCCGGCCTCGATCCCCTGCTCCAGGCGCGCGATCTGGGAATCCAGATCCCGCACCGGCTGGGCGTCGGGCCGGTAGCGGCCGAGCAGGTCTTCCCGCTGCAGCTTCAGCTCTACCAGCTTGTCGGCCGCCGCATTGTTCACATCCCGGTAGAGCCCGACCTCGGGGGACACCTGGCCCATCTGCGCCTGGAGCGCGGCCAGCCGGCCCGCCCGGTCCTGCAGCTGGGTCTCGGTCTGGTACTTCTGTTGCTCGATCTGGCTCTGCAGTTGCGAAAGCGCCGCCTTCTCGGCCACGAAGTCGCCGATCTGGTTGCTGGTCAGGAACTGCTCATAGGCGGCGTCGGCCTCGGCGAGCCGTTCCTCAAAGGTCTGCCGCTGGGTCTCCATGGCCGGCAGGTTGGACTCCACCAGCACCGTCCGGCGGAAGATCAGGTACTCTTCCAGCAGGGTGTTCAGCACCAGGGCGGCGGTCTTGGCGTCCTCATGCTCGAACACCAGCCGGACGATCGGGGTGTCGGGCGCGGTCTGGATCTTGAGGCTGGTCTCCATGGCGCGCATGGCCTTGCCCATCACGATGCGCTTCTCGCCGGGGGGCGCCTCGGTGAATTCTTCGGCCAGCTTCGGATAGATGCGCGATAGGCCCAGGCGATCGATCACCCGCTGCTTCAGCTCGCTGGAGGCGAGGATCTCGGTTTCGGCCTGGATCACCTGCTCGGCTTCGGGGACGGCGCCGCGACCGGCGTCCCCAGCCCGGGGCTCATAGACGTATTCCTGACCCAGGCGCACGAGGATGCTGGAACTGGCCGGATAGGTGGTCTTCAGGCTGAAGGCGAAGGCTGCGCCGATCACGAAGAGGACGGCGAACACCGCCAGCATCAGGAACCGTTCGCGCCACAGCAGGGCGACGAAGTCCGACGGCGCATAGCGCGGCCGCATGGCCCAATCCGACCGGGGCGCCCTGTCATTCGATCGTGCAGTCCAGGCGCTCGATGCGGCCATAACGAATCCGGCGGTCCGACCCAGTTAGAGCCGGACCCTCGCCC
>Ga0208316_1000517_pt1 | contig 32032 bp, 31 predicted proteins | sample MalvireepMed_231_FD_184240 | JGI IMG/M metagenome (GOLD analysis project Ga0208316, IMG submission 184240) | Marine viral communities from the Global Malaspina Expedition - Malaspina viral metaG DeepMed_231 (SPAdes) (version 2) | ecosystem: Environmental > Aquatic > Marine > Oceanic | place... | reverse complement strand
GGCAAGGGCCGCTACTTCCGCCTGCAGGGCAAGGCGCCCTTTGCGCGGCTGATCTATCCGCCGCCGATCCCCGGCGCGCTCGGCACCCACTATCGTCGCGACCTGGGCGGCCAGGCGGTGTTTGGGCCAGACCTGATCTTCGTGGACGAGCTGGACTACAGCGTCGAGGCCGACGCGGCGGCCGGCTTCTACGCCAAGGTGCGCAAGTTCTGGCCGGGCCTGCCGGACGAGGCGCTGAGCCCCGACTATGCCGGCATCCGCCCCAAGCTGCATGGGCCGGGGGAGCCCCATTCGGACTTCCGCATCGACGGCCCCGAGGCCCACGGCCTGGACGGCCTCGTCGCCCTGTTCGGCATCGAAAGCCCCGGCCTCACCTCATCCCTGGCCATCGGGGAAGAGGTGGCCGGGAGGCTGGGGCTGGTTGGGGCTTAGACCACGCCGCTCAACCGCCCTCGTCCTTCGAGGCCCGCTGACGCGGGCGCCTCAGGATGAGGACGGACTGAGAAGCCTAACCGACACGTCCTCATCCTGAGTGCGAGCGCAAGCGAGCCTCGAAGGACGCAGGGGCTAGACGCCTCAATTGGCCTTGGGAACCAGCTTCAGAATCTTGCCCTGTTCGCTGTCGGTGGCGACATAGATGGCGCCATCGGGACCGACCTCGACCTCGCGGATGCGCTCGCCCAGATCCACCAGCAGGCGATCCTCGCCGGTGACCCGCTCACCGTCCAGGGTCAGGCGGACCAGATGTTTGTCACGCAGGGCGCCGACGAACAGGCTGCCCTGCCAGGCGGGGAAGAGGTCGCCCTGATAGAAGGCCATGCCGGACGGGCCGATCACCGGGTCCCAGTAATAAGCCGGCTGTTCCAGGCCTTCCTTGGCGGTCAGGCCTTCGCCGATCGGCTGGCCGGAATATTCCAGCCCATAGGCGATGGTCGGCCAGCCATAGTTCTCGCCGGCCTCGATGATGTTCAGCTCATCGCCGCCGCGGGCGCCGTGCTCGATTTCCCAGAGCTTGCCGGTCTCGGGATGCAGGGCGGCAGACTGGACGTTGCGCACGCCGGCGGCGAAGATTTCGGGCCGCACGCCGGCCTGGCCGACGAAGGGGTTATCCTGCGGAATTGAGCCATCGTGATTGATGCGCACGATCTTGCCGAGCGCTGAGTCCATCTGCTGAGCCTGGGCGCGACCGGCCAGGATCGAGCGTTCGCCCAGGGTCACATGGAGATGGCCCTGGCCGTCGAAGACCAGGCGGCTGCCGAAGTGCTTGGTGGAGTCCATGGCCGGCTGCTGCTGTAAGATGACCTGGACGTTCTCCACCCGCGGGGCGCCGCCAGTCTCCACGAGCTCGCCCCGGGCCACGGCGGTGGCGTTGGTTCCATTCCCGCGGGGCTCGGCATAGCTCCAATAGATCAGCTTGTTCTGGGCGAAGTCGGGATCCAGCGCCACATCCAGCAGGCCGCCCTGGTCGCGGGCGTCCACTTCCGGTAGGCCCGCGACCGGCGCGGAAAGCTGGCCCTGCGCCGTTACGATCCGCAGGCGTCCGGGCTTTTCGGTCACCAGCATCCGGCCGTCGGGCAGGAAGGCGATGGCCCAGGGCTTGTTGAGACCTTCGGCCACGGTGACGATCTCAAAGGCCACGTCGGCACTGACTTCCGGGGCGCGGGTCTGGCCGGGGAAGGCCGGGGTCTGGGACGGCGCATTAGCTGGCCGCGTCTCCCACGGCTCACCGCCGGGCACAGGTTGCGCCGCCTGTTGGGCTGCGCCGTCGGTACCGCCGCAAGCGGCCAGGACCACGGCGAGCGCGGTGGTGAGAAGCAGGTTTCGCATGGACGGATCTCCCTATGGTCGAGCTTTGAAGGCGCGAGCGCCTCAGTTCGTTCCCACCACCGCCTCCAGGGCCGCCTGGGGCGTGGCGCCGTCCACATGTATGAGCGACCAGACCGCAAGGAAGAGCAGGGGCCAGCGGCGCGGGTCGGCTTCGCCCCGGAACACGCCGCGAGCCTCCTCGGCCCCCATGACGGCGCGAACGGCGGCGACGTCGCCGATCCGCTCGGCGATCGCCTCGGCCCGTGGGGCGATCCAGGCGGCCACTGGCACCGTGAAGCCCTGCTTGCGCGCCCAGGGCGCAGCCGCCGGGCAGACGCCCTCCAGCCATTTGCGCACCAGCCACTTGCCATAGCGGCCGCGCACCTTGAACCGGTCGGGCAGGGCGAAAGCGAAGTCCGCCACAACGGGATCGAGGAACGGGGTGCGGCCTTCCAGGCCGTGGGCCATCAGGCAGCGGTCGAGCTTGGTCAGCAGGTCATTGGGCAGCCAGGTGGCGATGTCGGCGTATTGGGCCTGCTGCAGGCGGGTGAGGCCGTCGGGTCCCTTGGCCTGGGCGCGCCAGCGGGCCAGCACGGCGGGATCGGCGTCGCGGGGCTCGGCCGGTCGGCCGCCCAGCCAGGCCGGCCGCAGGGCGCGGCGATAGCGGCCATAGCCGCCGAACAGCTCATCGCCCCCCTCGCCGGTCAGCACGACGGTCAGGGTCCCCTTGGCCGCCTGGGCCAGCTTGAAGGTCGGCAGGGTGGCGTAGTCGGCGGTGGGATCGTCCAGGGCGTTCGCCACCTGGGGCAGCAGCGACCAGAAGTCGTCCTCGCCAAAGGTCGTTTCCCGCCAGTCGAGGTCGAGCGCCCGGGCCACCCGTTCGGCCTGGGCCCGCTCGTCCCGCGCGCCAGGCGCGTCGAAGCCGCAGGTAAACGCCGTGACCGGCCGGCTGTTCAGCCGGGCCATCAGGGTGGCGATGGCGGCGGAGTCGATCCCGCCGGACAGGAAGAGGCCATAGGGCACGTCGGCGCGCTGATGGACCCGTACGCTGTCCTCCAGCACGGCGTCGAGCTGGGTGACCAGGGCCGCCGCGTCGCGGGCTGAGGGCCGCGTACGAGCCGGGGGCAGGGCGGGACGGACCTCGTGGGGAACCAGCCGGCCCTCGACCACCTGGACGATCGCGCCGGGCGCCAGGCGCCGGACGCCCGGGAAGATGGTCTCCTCCCCCAGGGTGTAGTTGAAGGCCAGCAGTTCGCGGGCGGCGTCGGCGCGCACGGCCCAGGGCGCCAGGCCCGCGGCCAGGAAGGCGCTGGCCTCCGAAGCGAAGGCCAGGCCGCGCTCCAACTCCATCACATAGAGCGGCTTGATGCCGAAGGGGTCGCGCACCAGCCAGGTGCGGCCGTCAGGCCCGGCCAGGCAGAAGGCGTACATGCCCCGCAGCCGGTGAAAGGCCGCCGGGCCTTCTCGCGCATAGAGGTGCAGCAGGGGTTCGAAGTCCGAGCCGGTGGAGAGCGCGTCCGTCAGGCCGAAGTCCTGCGCCAGCTCCAGATAGTTGTAGATCTCTCCATTGCCGATCACGGTCCCGCCGGCCGCATGCAGGGGCTGCCAGCCGCCGTCGAGGTCGATGATCGACAGCCGGGCGTGGGCCAGCGAACGGCCGGGCGTCTCCTCCACCCGCACGCCGTCGGGGCCGCGGTGGGTCATGGCCGCGATCAGCGGCCGGGCCGAGGCCTCACCGTCCAGAATCCCGGCGATCCCGCACATCAGCCGGCGCCGAAGCGGGCGAAGAGGTCGCGCCACTGGGCCACGACCGCGGCCTGTGAAAACTCCGCCTCCACCCGTTCCAGGCCGTTCTGGGCCAGGCGGATGCGCAGCATGGGATCGTCCAGCAGCCGGCCGACCGCAGTTCCCAGGGCCTCGGCGTCATCGATGGGGACCAGCAAGCCGTCCTGCCCGTCGCGGATCAGGGCGCCTGGCCCCTGGCTGGCGGCGGCGGCCACCGGCAGGCCATGGGCCCAGGCCTGGATCACCACATTGCCCAGGGGCTCGTAGCGGGAGGGAAAGACGCAGACATCGGCCGCCCGATAGAGGGCCGAGGGATCATTGCGCCAGCCCAGGAACCGCACCCGGTCGGCGACGCCCAGGGCCACGGCCAGGGCCTTCAGCCGCGCCTCCTCCGGACCCGTGCCGGCGATCCACAGCCAGGCCTGCGGCAGGCGGGTCAGGGCGTTCAGCGTGACGTCGTGGGCCTTGGCCTCGTGCAGCCGGCCCATGGCCAGCAGCAGGGGAGCGTCGGCCGGGGTGGAGAGCGTCGCCCGCTCGACCGGCGCGGCCTCGTCGGGCGCCTCGGCGAAGTTGGGGATGCAGGCCACCTGGCCGGCCGGCCAGCCCTGGTCCACCACCCAGTCGGCGATGTCCTCGGTGTTGGCCACCAGGAAGTCGAAGCCGGCATAGTATTTGAGCTTGTAATAGCCCCCCAGCCGGCCGATCCGCGCCCATGGCCCCTTGGGCGTATGGCGGGCCGCGCGATTCATCCAGGCCAACGCCACGTTCACCTCCTGGCGGCCCGCAAACCCCGCGACCCCGCGCCGGGTCAGCAGGTCCAGCGGTCCGCCGAAGCCGAAGGTCTCTACCGCCACACCCGCCTCGCTCAGCACCGCCTGGCGCTGGGCGTGGGGGCGCAGGGCCGCAGCCTGGGTCACGCCGTCGCTGGCCAGCGCCCGGACCAGGTCGACGAAATAGGTCTCCGCCCCGCCTTCGCCGGCCGTTCCCAGAAGATGAAGCACGCTCATGGCGGGCGCGAACCTAGCCTCGCTTTGCCCTGCGCCCAAGCCGCTTGATGCGCCGATCCGAAATCCCTATAACCCGCGCCTCGCGCGTCAGCGGCGCGAACCCGTGGCTGGGTAGCTCAGCTGGTTAGAGCGGTGGATTCATAACCCACAGGTCGGCGGTTCGAGCCCGCCCCCAGCTACCACGACTTCTCCTAGGCTGCGATGTCTTGGCCCTCGGCAACGAGCTGGCGAGTCTGTCCTACGCCGCCTTTCGCGCTCCGGGAGGAAATGTGCATGAACTGGTGCAGCGAGATCAGCCTGCCAATTAGGTGGGTCGCAACGAGGCGAGACCGGTGAACGATCAGGTCCTGGCGACGTGGCGAGCGGCTCAGTTGCACGGTCTGAGCCTCCGTAGGCTGGAGCCTTCCGACCTGGACGGCGTCGCAAAGGCTCTGCAGCCGGGCGAAGGCTACACCCAGACCGCTGCGCTGGCGGAAACATGGCAGGCCATAAGGACAGGGTTGGCGGGCTTTGGGGGCGACGGCGTCAATGAGGGGTTCGTCGTTCGCGAACGCGGCGATGAGACGCCGATCGCCTTCCTTCTCTATCGGCGGCGCAACCGAGGGACGGACGACTTCGGCGAGGGCGCCATTCTCGGCCTGTTGGGCGACGGCGTCTTTCCCGCCGATGGCCGGTTCCTACAGATCCACGACCTTTGGGTCGCGCCCCAGGCGCGCCGGCGAGGGATTGCACGCGCCTTGAAAAGAGCCTTGGAGGCGGCTGCGGCCTCGGATGGGTTCGGGATGATCTATACCGTCACCGAAACAACCCACCAGGCGGTGCTGACCCTCAATGAGCAGCTCGGCTATCTCGAAGTCTACCGCGGCCCCATGTGGGATGACGTGGCGCGGGTGGGGCTCGCCAAGACCATTGGGTGACCTGTAGGGGCGTTACGCCGTCCATCAGGCGCTGTCGCAAGACCCCCTTCAGATACTCGCCCGCACCGGCTCGGGGTGGTCGGCTTCGCTGAGGCTGTGGTCGGAGAGCGCCTCGATCACGCGGCAGTCGCCGGCGGCGCCTGGCATTACAGGTCAAACGCATCCCGAATTGTGATGGCCGCCTGAGCTGCGCTCGCAGCGGACATGTCGACTTTCAGATCGTATTCGACGCCGCTGTGCACGCGACCAAACTGCCATCGGGCCAGTCCGATTGGGCGATCACCACGGGCATGCTCGCGCTCTTCGATGACATCCAAGGGTGCGAACAAACCGACCAGGTGAAGTCGATGATTTTGTAACAACCGCCGGTACTCGTGCTCCTCACCACTCCAGAATGCCTCGTCGACAATGAGATCGTTGCCGTGGTCGGCCAGCGCCGCAACAGCCTGGCGCATGCCCGACATCACCGTCTCGAAGCTCTTGCCCGTTGAAATGGCGATCGAGGGCCTACCGCCATCATCGCCAGGCGTGAACAGAAGACCTTCTTTCGAGCCGAGCAATCTCGCAGGGACCATGTCGATAAAATGATCCATCGAAACGTATAGGAAGGGGCTCGCAGCAATTCGCTGAAGCTCGCGGGCGGTGGAGCTCTTCCCCACGCTTCCCACGCCGTTGATCAGGATCACCCGGGTGCCCATGCTCGCTCTCTGGCGGCCCGCCGACCGCGACAGTCGTCCTAAAGGCCCGCGGTCTGCTTCACGTCTTCAATCCTATCGCTGGAGGCGGTGTCCTGGATCGTCTTTATGGCGCTGACCGCTGACTGCCGGGTGCGAAACCCTTCCGTGGAAAACAGCACCTCCCCGCTCGGCGTCAGGAACCGCACGCGAAAGTCGCCGGCCTTATCGCGGAAAATCTCATAGCGGTACGGGGCGCGTTCACGCGGTCGCTGCGACGCCATCTGGCGCTCCACGAACGCCTCGCCCAGAACTTCGCGCGCGGGCCGCATGGCGGCGATCTCGGCGTCGCTCAGGTTCGGGTTTTCGGCGTCAGCCTTCTGTGCGTTTGGCTTCGGCATAGCGGGCGACTTCTCTGCGGTTAGCTCGGCGTAGACTGATGACGCGGACATTCTCGCCGCGGATGGTGAAGACTATCACATAGGTTCGTTGATCGATCTCGCCGATGGCGACATGGCGCGGCTCGGATTGCGCTTGTGCGCTTCGCCCCACGAGCGCTGTCGCCCAGTCGAACCGCTCAGCCAACGAGAAGGGCAGGCCCCGCAGGGCCTCGTTCTGCTCGCTCTTGGCGGGATCAAACTCAATCGCCATCGGAAGTCCGGGGTCCTTGGCTGGCGCTTGGCCGCCCATGGAAACTCTAGACGGTTGATCGTGAGCGCCAACATGGACTCCTGCGGCCGCTAGTCGGTCCAAGGGCCGCGTCCATGCCGTCCCCCTTGCAATTCGCCGCGTCAGAAGGCCCCTTGCATCCTCTTGCGTGACGGAGGCCTGCGATGGCGCGGAATGTGTATGACGCCCCGGTGAAGAAGGGGCGCGGCCTCGTCCAGCTGGCGGTGGTCGGCGTCGCAGCCGTGGTGCTGATCGGCGGGGTGCTGGCGATGCTGGGGCAGCAGCGCATGGCCTCGGCCGCCGACTGGACCCCGCGCGGGCCGGAATGTCCGGTGTGGGACGGGCCGCTGCCGGTGTCCAAGAGCCGCCCTGAACTGCTGACCTTCGACTATGCCGGGGCGACGCTCGGCCGCTGGTTCGGTCACGTCAATTGCGTGCAGGTTTACAAGACCGCCCTGCCAGGGGGCGGCATCTACCACGCCTGCCATTTCACCGGCCCGGACTTCGTGCGGGTTCAGGTGGGCGACCAGGTGACGACCTTCCGCCCCGGGGTCGGCAAGCCGACCATCGTGACGATCCGGGACGGCGAGGTGAGCTGCGCCACTGACCCTCGCGCCGTCGCGCCGCGCAAACCCTGAGGCTTAGCTTCTTAAGGTTTTGGTCAGAACTCTCTCTCTATCCCACGTCCCCTAGGTTGTGATCTGCCCGTTTTTGGGCGTCCCGGGGGGGATTTATGAGCAATTGGAAGATGGCGGCTTCGGCCGTGGCGCTGGGCGTGTGCCTGGCGCCGACCCTGGCGCAGGCCCAGAGCCTGGAGGATGTTCTGGCCCGCCTGGAGCGGCTGGAACAGGAAAACCGCCAGCTGCGCCAGGAGGTGGACAGCCTCAAAGGCGCTCAGCCTGTGGCGACGACGCCGCCCGCGCCGCGCCTGTCGGCCCCAACGACGCCGGACGCCGCGCCGATTCGTGAGGTCGAGGCGCCCACGCCGGAGAACGACCGCGCGATGGCCGCCGTCGAGCTGAACTCCGGTCTGTTCATCAGCCGCGCCAGCGACGTCAGCTACCGCATGCTGGACCCCACCACGCATACGAGCCGCAAGCCGCTGATGCTGCTGGACGCCCGGCGCCAGGGCGACCTGCGCGACGGCGGGGTCTATCTCGGCGGGGCGATCACGGCGCTGGCCAACTACCAGGAGACCAATCGCAACTCCAAGTTCGGCTATCTGATGCGCCATCCCACCTCGGCCAATCAGATCGGTGAGACCGCGTCCGAAGCCGTGCTGCATTCGGCCCAGCTCAGCGTCACCGCCAATGTGACGCCCTGGATCACCGCCTATGCCGAGCTGCTCTATGATCCAGAGCAGAGCTTCGGCGCCGGGACCATCACCGCCGTCAGCCGCAACCAGATGCAGCTGCGCAAGGGCTATGTGATGTTCGGGGACCTGGAGGAGAGCCCCTATTACGCCGCCATCGGCAAGATGGAGGCGCCGTTCGGCCTGATGGACACGGTCAGCCCATTCACCGCCTCGACCGTCTGGCACGCCTTCGGCGGCCTGGCCTGGGGCGCTCTGGCCGGCTACTCCAAGGACGGGCTGAACATCGCCCTGGAGGCGGTGCAGGGGGGCTCGCAGTTCCGCTCCCTGGCCACCGGCGTGGAGGGCACCAATGTGCCCTCGCGCCTGAACAACTTCGTGGCCGACGCCAACTACACCTTCGACCTGGGCGGGGACGGGCGCGACCTGATGGCCGGCGCCTCCTATGTTCATGGCAGCGCCTATTGCCACGGCTTCCCGGTGGTGCACTTCAATCCGTGCGTCGACGACAACCCCGCCTATGCGGTCTACAGCCAGCTGCACTATGACCGCTGGACCGCCAACGCCGAGTTCGCCAAGACGCTGGAGGAATGGCCGGGCACCTTCAACCCGACCCCGCCGCTGAACCAGTTCGCCGCCAGCAAGGTGACCAGCTGGGGTGTGGGCGGCCGCTACGCCGCCGAGATCGGCGGGCGGGAGGTGCATCTCTCCACCGAATTCTCCACCTATGTCGCCGGCCCCAAGGGCTCGCCCTGGCGGCGGCAGGACCAGTGGGTCTTCGGCCTGGCCGCCTTCCCGGTCAGCCACGTGAAGCTGTTCTCCGAGGTGGTGCTGGTGGAGGGCTATGTGCCGCTCAACTTCCTGAGCGGCGGCAATCTCGGCCCCGGCGTCAGCTGGAGCGAGGCCGACGGCAAGACCCAGGTGCTGCTGGTGGGCGCCAACGTGGCCTTCTAGGCCCCTCTAAGCGCTTGGCTCACGCCCTGCGCAAACCCTATATTCGAAGCCATAAGGGGCGGGCGGCGCGGTCAGCGGCGTCCGCCCCGTCGCTATGCGGCTGATGCATAAGAATAATCTGGGGAGGCGACCATGGGCTCTGAAACAACGTCGGGTTCGGCCGGTCGGGCGGTCGACAAGCAGGCGCTGATCGCCAAGTACGTGGCCGAACGGGACAAGCGCCTGCGGGCCGACGGCAACGCCCAGTATGTCCGGCTCACCGGCCGGTTTTCCGACTATCTGGAAGACCCCTACACGCCCCGGGTCGAGCGCGAGCCGAAGACCGACCATGTCACCTTCGCCTTCATCGGCGGCGGGTTCGCCGGCCTGGTGACCTGCGCGCGGCTGGTGGAGGCCGGGATCACCGACGTCCGCATCCTCGACAAGGCCGGCGACTTCGGCGGCACCTGGTACTGGAACCGCTACCCCGGCGCCCAGTGCGACACCGCCTCGATGATCTACATGCCGCTGCTGGAAGAGACCGGGCACATGCCGAGCGAGAAGTACGCTCACGCCCCGGAAATCCTCGAGCAGTGCCAGCGGATCGGCCGTCAGTACGGCCTCTATGACAATGCGCTGTTCCATACCGAGGTCGAGGACCTGTCCTGGGACGAGGCGCAAAGCCGCTGGACGATCCGCACCAACCGCGGCGACGCCTTCACCGCCAGCTTCATCGGCCTGGGCACCGGGCCGCTGCATGTGCCCAAGCTGCCCGGCATTCCCGGGATCGAGGACTTCAAGGGCCACGCCTTCCACACCAGCCGGTGGGACTACGACTATACCGGCGGCGATCCCTCAGGCGCTCTGATGGAGAAGCTGGCCGACAAGCGGGTGGCGATCATCGGCACCGGGGCCACCTCGGTCCAGGCCGTGCCCCACCTCGCCCGGGCCTGCCAGGCGCTCTATGTGGTCCAGCGCACGCCGTCCTCGGTGGATGTCCGCGCCAACGCCCCCATCGATCCCGACTGGTTCAAGTCTGTGGCCGAACCCGGCTGGCAGCAGCGCTGGCTGGAGAACTTCACCGCCAACCAGGGCGGTAACATCACCGAGGTGGATCTGGTGATGGATGGCTGGACAGACCTGTCCCGCCGCATTCGCAGCAGGATCAACGAACTGCCGCCGGAAGACCGCAGCCCCTTCAAGATGCTGGCCGCCTTCGAGGATTCCGACTTCGAAAAGATGGAAGAGATCCGCGCCCGGGTGGACTCCATCGTCGCCGACACCGAAACCGCCCAGAAGCTCAAGGCCTGGTACCGGCAGCTCTGCAAGCGCCCCTGCTTCCACGACGCCTATCTGCAGGCCTTCAACACGCCCGGAACCCATCTGGTCGACACCGACGGCAAGGGCGTAGAGGCGATCACCGAAAAGGGCTTCGTGGTCGCAGGCGTCGAGTACGAGGTCGATTGCATCATCTACGCCTCGGGCTTCGAGGTGGGCACGCCCTTCGAGCAGCGGGCGGGCTTCGATCTCACCGGTCGAGGGGGGCTGAAGCTGTCGGAGGCGTGGGCTGAGGGCATGAAGAGCCTGCACGGCATTCATGTGCGTGACTTCCCCAACGCCTTCTTCGTCCAGCCGACCCAGGGCGCCAACCTGATCTCCAACATTCCGCACAATCTGACGGAGTCGGGCCGCACCATCGCCATGACCGTCCGCCACGCCCTCGACCGGGGCGCCAAGGAGGTCGAGGCGACGCCGGAAGCGCAGGAGGCCTGGGTCAATCTGCTGCTCACCGGCATGGGCCGGATGCTGGGGGCGCCGGACTGCACCCCAGGCTACTACAACAATGAGGGGCAGGACCCGGGGCCGGCCGCGCGGCTGAACGTCGGCTACCCCCAAGGGGCCAGCGCCTTCTTCAAGTACATCGACGGCTGGCGCACCTCCGGCGCCTTCGAAGGCCTGGCCTTCCACTGACTACAAGGCGGGCGGCCGTGGGGTCGCCGGCCAACATTCAACCGATGGGTTGACGATCTGGATCGGCGTCGACACATTCAACCTCATGGTTGAATTATCCGCGCCCGAGCTCGACAACGTCTTTCACGCCCTGGGCGACGCCACGCGCCGCCGGATGCTGCGCGAACTCTCGCAGGGCGAGCGCACGGTCGGCCAACTGGCCGAACCCTTCGCCATCTCGCTGGCGGCCGCCTCCAAGCACATCAAGACCCTGGAGAGCGCGGGCCTGATCGCCCGCGAGGTGCGCGGCCGCACGCATATCTGTCGCCTCGACCCTGGCCCGCTGGCCAGCGCCCACCAATGGCTCGGCGTCTACCAGCGCTTCTGGACCGAGCGTCTCGACGTCCTCGACGGCCTGTTGCGCCAGGAGGACGCCCAAACGGCATCCCAGCCCACAGGAGAAGACACATGAGCGACCTTGCCGCCCTCGACGCCTATGGCGCGCTGATCGAGCCCGCGACCCTGAAGATCCAGCGCCTGCTGCCCGGCCCTATTGAGCGGGTCTGGGACTATCTGACCCAGACCGAACTCCGCCGACGCTGGCTGGCGTCTGGCGAGATGCCCGCCCAGCCTGGCGAATCCTTCGAGCTGGTCTGGCGCAATGACGAACTGACCGATCCGCCCGGCGCGCGGCCCGAAGGCTTCTCTGAGGAACACCGGATGGCGAGCCAGGTGGTGGCCATGGAGCCGCCGCGCCGGCTGGTGATCACCTGGGGTGTCCAGAGCGAGGTGGAGTTTGGCCTGGAGATCCAGGGCGCGGACGTGCTGCTGACCGTCATCCATCGACGGGTTCCGGACCGTGACGTCCTCCTGAACGTCAGCGCCGGCTGGCACGCCCACATCGATGTGCTGGCCGCCCAGCTGTCGGGCCAGACGCCCAAGCCCCATTGGGACAACTGGGTCCGGCTGCGGTCGGAATACGACGCCCGCCTGCCGGCCTGAGGCCCAGTCCTTAGGCTGTGTGCGCCCCCGCCGCCTTTTGCGCCCCCGCCGCCTTCTGCGCCATGTAGCAGGCGTCCCAGGACGGCTCGCCGCCGAAACGTTCCAGCATCAGCTGGGTCAGGGCCTGGACCTTGCGTGGGGCGTGATCGGCCGGCGGCGGGCGCACCACATAGAGGCCGGCCTCAGGAATCGGGTAGTCGAGCAGGAGAAGGCTCAGTTCCCCTGCGCCGATGGCTGGTCCGCAGAGAAAGGTCGGCAGGATGGCTACGCCGAGCCCGGCGGTGACGGCCGTCAGCAGGGCCTGGCCGCTGTCGGCCTGGAAGCGGGCCTTGGGCCGGACCGTCAGAGCCCGCGGACCTGTCCCAAAGCGCCAGACCTCGTCGGGCTGGCTGACGGCTTGGTGGCTGGCCAGATCCTCGGGCCGCTGGGGCGTCCCGTGGGCGGCCAGATAGCCGGGGCTCGCCACCACCACCGCGGTGATCGGGGCGATCTTGCGGGCCACAAGGCTGGAATCGGCCAGGCGCCCGATGCGGATGGCGGCGTCGAAGCGCTCGCCCACCAGATCGACGAAGCGGTCGCTGAACGAGGCCTGGACTTCGAGCCGCGAGTGGCGCTGGGCGAGTTCCGCCAGGACGGGGCTGAGATGGGTGGCGCCGAAGCTGAGCGGGGCGGCGATCCGCAGGCGGCCGGTGACCTCATCCCCCTGGGCGACCGCGGCGCGGGCCGCCTCGGCGCTGGCCAGCAGGGTCTCGGCATGGCGGCGGAAGGTGGCCCCGGCTTCGGTCAGGGCGACGCCGCGGGTGGTGCGCGCCAGCAACTGGGCTCCCAGCTCGTCCTCCAGCCGCGAGAGGCGCCGGCTGATCATCGACTTGGACAGGTCGAGGCGCCGGGCGGCCTGGGTCAGGCCGCCGGATTCGGCCACTTCCACAAAGGTGCGGACGTCTTCAAGATCGAGCATGATTGTTGCCTATATCGGAACGGTCATTCCCACGACGCCTATCTAGTGTTGCGTGCATCGAGACGCCACTTCCTGGACATCGAACACCCCCTGACGACAGGAGAGCGTCATGTCCAACCTTCTCGTAATCAACAGTTCCTCGGCCGGCGAACAGTCGGTCTCCCGCCAGCTGGTCGCCGCCGCCGTGGCTACGGTCCAGCGCGCTGACCCGGGCGTCGCCGTGGTTCGCCGGGAGCTGGGCGACGACCCGGTCCCCCACCTCGTGCGCGACACCCTGGCCGGCGTCCGCGGCGTCGCCTCGACCCCGGCCGAGCACGCCGCCCGGGTCCTGTCGGACACGTTGATCGCTGAGCTGCGCGCCGCCGACACCATCATCATTGGCGCGCCGATGTATAATTTCAGCCTGCCCACCACGCTTCGAGCCTGGCTCGACCATGTCATCCGGGCCGGCGAGACCTTTTCCTATTCCGAGGCCGGTCCCAAGGGCCTGCTGGAAGGCAAGCGGGTGATCGTCATCGAGAGCCGCGGCGGCCTCTATAGCGAAGGCCCCGGCCAGATCGCCGACTTCCAGGAGCCCTATCTGCGTCACCTGCTGGGCTTCATCGGCCTGACGGACGTCACCTTCGTCCACGCCGAGAAGATCGGCTTTGGGCCAGAGGCGCGGGCTGCGGCCATCGAAGGCGCCGAGGCCAGGCTGACCGAGGTCCTTGGCAAGGGTCTGGTCGCGGCCTGAGGCCGGTGAACGGGGCGGCCAGGCTCAGGGCCGGCCGCTCCGCTCAGATCTCCAGCCGGTAGGTGCGGCGCGCGGTGTCGTGGAACAGGGCGGCCTTCTCGTCGGCCGAGGCGCCGGTGGTCAGCCGCTTGAACGCGTTCCAGAGGGTGGCGTAGTCGCAGGTCCCCGCATCCACCGGGAAGTTGCTCTCGAACATGCAGCGTCCGGCGCCGAAGGCCGCGATGGCGGTCTCCACATAGGGTCGCCATTCCTGCGCCAGAACCGCCGATGTCGCCGGCGGTTCGGCCATGAAGCTTGGAAAGCCGAGGAACGGCATGGCCAGCCCGCCGATCTTGCAGACCACATTGGGGCGCTCGGCCAGGGCGTGAATGTTGTCGCGCCACGCGTCGAACCGCGCCTCGCGCTGGCCGGCATAGGCGCCGATCCCCAGCGGCGTGCCCACATGGTCCAGGACGATGGTCGTCTCGGGGAAGGCGCTCGCCAGATCGATCAGGTCCGGGAGCTGCGGCTCCAGCAGCCAGGCGTCGAAGGACAGGCCGTGGGCGGCGAGATGGGCGAAGCCGGTCCGGAAGGCTGTGCTGCTATAGAGCTCGGCCGGCATGCCGCCCAGGGGGCCTAGCACCGCCGGGTCTGGATCGTGGCGCGCGCTCTGGCGGATGCCGCGGAAGCGCCCGCCGCCGGCCGCCAGATGCGCCTCCAACACCGGGGCGACGGCGTCTCCCAGGGTCAGGTCGGCATGGCCGACGATGCCGGCGCAGGCGCGGGCCTCGCCATAGAGGCCGCTGGCGCTCATGGCGGCCACGCCGTTGACGAACTCCGTCTCGCCCACCGGCGCCAGGGCCACGGGCGCCCCGGCCCGGTACATGGCGCCGCATTCCACGAAGACCGTCGCCCGCACATTGTGGCCGGCGCCGAGGTCGGCCAGCAGCTGATCAAGCAGGTAGTGCGGCGAGCGGCGGAGCAGGGCCTCGAAGCCATGACGCGGCGGCGGGGCGTCAGCGCCGAACCGGCCCCGCATGTCCCACAGGTGGTGGTGGGGATCGATGATCGGCAGGTCGGGTTCGAGAATAGCCTCGGTGGTCAACACGGGTCTCCTCCTTGCGGCGCTAACGCAACGGCTTGGTTCGGTACAATTCAACTTAGGGGACGTGTTTCCTAAGGAAATCAATTCGTAGGCATTGATGTGTCATTGTCTGGTGTTCCGCCAGACGCCGAGGCTCACCTTGTTCAAGCTCACGGCCCGCAAGCCGGCCGAAATCACAGTTTCCCCTGAGGTCCTGGCCCAGTCCCAGACACCGGTGCTGCGCACCTATGTGCTGGCGGCGGCAGTCTATTATGCCCTGGTCAGCGTTTCGCATCCGTTCTTCGAGACCGGCCGCATCGCTGTGTTCCTGACAGGGCTCTCCGGGGTCGCCACGATTATGGGCATGCTGGCCTGGCGCTGGCTGAAGCAGCCGCAGAGCCTGTTGCGCCTCGAGGCGGCGGCCCTGCTGATGAACGCCCTCTTCATGGCCAATGTGGTCGCCTATCTGAGCGTCCACTTCGAACCCTTGAAGCTGATCTATTTCGTGCTGATGGCCCTGGTGTTCGCCATCGCCGCGCCCACCCGCCGGGTCGCCTATGTCAGCACCCTCGCGGCCTTTGTCGGCATGGTGCTCATGGCCCGCGACGCGCCCGGCAACCTGATCGGCCATTACGCCTATGTGGGGGTGGCCGGCGTGTTCGCCGCCCTGGGCATGTCGAGCCTGATGCGCGGCGCGGTGCTGCGCGAGATCCGCGCCCGGCTCGCCACCGACGAGCTCAATGTCGCCCTGCGCCACGAGCTGACCCGCAACCAGGCCCTGACCCGCGAGGCTCAGGACCTGGCGGTCGCCGCCCGCGCCGCCGACCGGACCAAGAGCGAGTTTCTCGCCACCATGAGCCATGAGATCCGCACCCCCCTGAACGGCGTGCTGGGCATGGTCCAGGTCATGGCGCTGGATGATCTGCCCGCCCTCCAGCGCGAGCGCCTTGGGGTGGTGCAGGACTCCGCCTCAAACCTGCTGGATATCCTCAACGCCGTGCTCGATATCGCCCGGATCGAAGCGGGCGAGATGACCATCACCGCCGTCGAGTTCGACCTCGACCGTCTCGTAAGCCCCCTGGGCGCCCTCTATGGACAGATCGCCGCTGAGCGCGGCCTCACCTTCGCCTTCGAGCTTGCGCCAGAGGCCTGCGGGGTGAGGCTGGGGGATGAGGTGCGGCTACGCCAGGTGATCAGCAACCTGATCTCCAACGCCCTGAAGTTCACCGAGACGGGTTCGATCTCGGTGCGCATTGGCGGCGACGCGGCGAACCTCACCTGCGAAGTCGCCGACACCGGCATCGGCATCCCCCTCGACCATCAGGACACGATCTTCGACAAGTTCGTCCAGGCCGACGCGTCCAATACCCGCCGCAGCGGCGGAACGGGCCTTGGCCTGGCCATCTGCCGCGACCTGGTGGCGTTGATGGGCGGCAAGATCGGCTTCACCAGTCAGCCGGGCGTGGGCACGACCTTTAGGCTGACCCTGCCGATGGCCCGCATCGCGCCCGCCATCGCCCCGGACTCCGCGTTGGCGGAGCCGTCGGCGGTGACGCCGCCCGGCGAAGGCGTCCGGGGCCGCCGAATTCTGATCGTCGATGACAACGGCGCCAACCGCATGGTGCTGAAGACCCTTCTTGAGAGCCAGGGCCTGGTCTGCGGCCAGGCGGCGGACGGCCATGAGGCGATCTCGGCCTGGGGCGACGGCGACTGGGATCTCATCCTGATGGATATCCACATGCCCCTCATGGACGGCATGGATGCGACGGAGGTCATTCGCACAGCCGAGCTGGAGGCCGGCCGCCCGCGCATCCCCATCCTGGCCCTGACGGCCAGCGTCATGACCCATGAAACCCAGCGCTATCTGGGGATCGGCATGGATGGCGTCGCCGCGAAGCCGGTCCAGCTTGGGCCGCTGATGCGGCAGATCGAACAGGCTCTGGACGCGGCGAAAACCGGGGCCGCAGCCCGTTCCGCCGAGGTTTCACGCAGAGCCGGATAGGCCCGTCGGATCGGGTCCGATTCTGCAGGCCATCTTTCGATGAACTCTTCTCTGGTCTCGCGCGCTTCAGCGGCGGCTCCAGAGGAGGACGCACGCCATGGCCGACGACATCTACGGGAAACGCAACCCTGGCGCGGGGGGTGAAACCCATCAGACCGCCTCTGGCGACACCCCGGTTCTCACCACCCAGCAAGGCACGCCGGTCGCCGATGACCAGAACAGTCTGAAGGTCGGCGCCCGTGGTCCGACGCTGCTGGACGACTTCCATCTGCGCGAGAAGCTCTTCCACTTCGACCACGAGCGGATCCCCGAGCGGGTGGTCCACGCCCGCGGTTTCGGGGCGCACGGCTATTTCGAGGCCACCGAGTCCCTGACCGGCCTGACCAGGGCCGATCCCTTCCAGAAGGCGGGGCAGCGCACGCCGGTGTTCGTGCGGTTCTCCACCGTGGCCGGCGCCAAGGGCTCGCCGGACCTGCCCCGCGACGTGCGGGGCTTTGCGGTGAAGTTCTACACCCAGGAAGGCAACTGGGACCTGGTGGGCAACAACATCCCGGTCTTCTTCATCCAGGACGCCATCAAGTTCCCCGACCTGATCCATGCGGCCAAGCCGGCCCCGGACCGCGGCTTCCCGCAGGCCCAGACGGCGCACGACAACTTCTGGGACTTCATCACCCTGAGCCCAGAGTCCATGCACATGATCATGTGGGCCATGTCCGACCGGGCTATCCCGCGGTCTCTGCGGTTCATGGAAGGCTTCGGCGTCCACACCTTCCGGTTCATCAACGCCGAGGGGAAGTCGAGTTTCGTGAAGTTCCACTGGAAGCCCAAGCTTGGCCTTCAGTCGGTGCTGTGGAACGAGGCGCTGAAGATCAACGGCGCTGATCCGGATTTCCATCGCCGCGATCTGTGGGACGCCGTCGACAGCGGCCAGCCGCCGGAGTGGGAGCTGGGTGTCCAGGTCTTCGACGAGGCCTTCGCTGACGAGTTCGAGTTCGACATCCTCGATCCCACCAAGATCATTCCCGAGGAGCGGGTCCCGGTGCGGATTATCGGCCGCATGGTGCTGGACAACAACGTCCAGAACTTCTTCGCCGAAACCGAGCAGGTGGCCTTCTGCACCCAGAACGTGGTGCCCGGCATTGGCTTCACCAATGACCCCCTGCTGCAGGGGCGCAACTTCTCCTATCTTGACACCCAGCTGAAGCGCCTGGGCGGACCTAACTTCACCCATATCCCGGTGAATGCGCCGCGCTGCCCGGTGCACAACTTCCAGCAGGACGGCCATATGGCCATGCGCAATCCCGTGGGCCGGGCCAATTACGAGCCCAACAGCTGGGGCGAGCAGGGCGGTCCGCGCGAGAGCCCGGAGCGGGGCTATCCGCACGCCGCCGTGGTGGAGTCCGGCGAGACCCGCCAGATCCGCGCCGAGACCTTCGCCGATCACTACAGCCAGGCCCGGCAGTTCTTCATCAGCCAGACACCCACCGAACAGAAGCACATGGGCGACGCCCTGGTGTTCGAACTCAGCAAGTGCGACCGTCTCGACATCCGCGAGCGCATGGTCGGCCACCTGCGCAATATCGATGAGGGCCTGGCCAAGACCGTCGCCACGGGCTTGGGTCTTGCCAAGATGCCTGCGGCCTTGAAGCCGGCTCGCCCGGTGATCGCCGATCTGCCGGCCTCCGACGCGCTCAGCATCCTCAAGCGGCCGCTGCCGAAGTTCGAGGGCCGCAAGTTCGGTCTGCTCATGAGCGACGGCGCCGATGCGGGGCTGTTCAAGGCCCTGACCGACGCCATCAAGGCCGAGGGCGCCATCTTCGAGGTGATCGCCCCCCATATCGGCGGCGTAAAGCTGAGCGACGGGACCATGCTGCCGGCCGACCAGAAGATCGATGGCGGACCTTCGGTGCTCTATGACGCGGTCGCCGTCCTGGTGTCGGAGGAGGGTGCGGCCCTGTTCGCCAAGGACAAGACGGCCAAGGACTTCGTCAACGACGCCTTTGCGCACTGCAAGTTCATCGCCCACACCGACGCCGCCGCGATGCTGTTCGAAAAGGCCGGCGTCGCCGAGGACATGGATGAGGGCTTCATCGCGCTCTCCGGCCCCAAGGACGCCAAGGCCTTTGTCGAGGCCTGCCGCAAGGTTCGCCTCTGGAGCCGGGAAATGAAGGTCGATCTGGACGCCGCAGCGCTGGAATAGGCGTCTGCCCGATCACCGACGCCTGAGGCCCCGCGTCGCCGCCGCATTCCACGGCGGCGACGCGGGAGCCCGCCCGCCCCCTTCACAGGCGCGTGATATTTTCACCTCAGTCCCGCAACCTTCCGCGAGGTTCACCGGTTTGTGATGTGAGTGGGCAGAACAGGAGACACTGACATGACCCTCAAGACACAGTTTTTCGCCGCCACCGCCGCGCTCGCCCTGATGACCGCCCCGGCCGCCTTCGCCCAGGACGCCGACGTCGGTGCGACCATGTCGAGCGACGCTGCAGCTGCCGCGACGACGCCCGCGCCCGCGCCCGCAGCCGGCGCCTTCACTGACACCCAGGTCGAGGGCTTCGCCGAGGCGATGGCCGACGTGCAGTCGCTGAATGAAGAGTTCGGCCCCAGGGTCACCGCCGAGACCGATGCGACGGCCCAGGCGACCCTGCAGCAGGAAATGAACGCCCGGATGACCGCCGCGGTCGAAGAATCTGGGCTGACGGCTCAGGAATACAACCAGATCGCCGCGGCCGCTCAAACCGATGCGGAACTCCGCGCCCGGATCGGTCAGGCCATGCAGGCCGACGCCGGAACCTCCGCTGACACCTCGGCCGAGGTGGAGGCCACCGAAAGCGATCCGGAGATGTAATCGCCTGATCCCGATCAGACGACAGAAGGGCGCGGTCCATCGGGATCGCGCCCTTTTTCGTGGGCGACGGGTTCAGGCGGCCCGGGCTTCGCTGCCCTCGAGCGCCTGTTGCAGGGCGCGCAGCAGGTTTTCAGGCTTCATCGGCTTTTCCACCACCCCGATCATGCCGGCGGCGATGTAGGCCGCGGCGTCTTCGGGATCGGCATTGGCCGTCAGGGCGATGATGGGGGTTTGCGCCGCCGCCCCGGACAGGGACCGGATGGCCCGGGTGGCGGCCACCCCGTCCATCCGCGGCATCTTGATATCCATCAGGATCAGGTCGAAACGCCCGGTCCGGGCCAGCTCGACAGCCTCCACCCCATCCACCGCGGTTTCGGTCGTGCAGTCGAACATTGCACAGAGGGTTTCGGCCACCATGCGGTTGGTGGCGTTGTCATCGACGATCAGGACATGGGCGGCGCGGTCGGACGCCGCTTCGGGCTGGGTGGGCTCGGCCTTCGGCGCGCCTGGGGCGTCGAGGATGAAGACGGCGGTTTCGCCCCCGCCCAGATTGCTCTCGGTATGCTGGGCGCCGTTCAGGCTCATAAGGATGTTCTGGGCCAGCGCCGCGCCGATGGCGGTCTCCAGACCAAAGCGAGCGTCGATATCCTCGATGCTGCCTGACAGCCCCTGATCCATGACCTCGCCGGCCCCGCGGACGCGGCCTTCGAGGCGAAGGGTGTCGCAGGCCTCGCCGCTGACCCGGAGGGAGGCTTCGACAGCGCCCCGACGGACGCTCGATATGGCCTGGCCGATAAAGCCGTCGAAGACCTGATGCAGGCGGAAGGGATCGATGAGCGCGGTCGCCGCCGGATCGCCCTCATAAGAGACCAGCAGGGTGACGCCGCTCTCCCGGGCGCGGCTGATCCAACGCTCCTGCACCTCATCCATCAGGTCGCGGAGCTGGCGCGGTTCGGGGTTGAGGCTGAGCTGTTGCTTGGCGGCGGTCTTCAGGTCGTGGGTCGCAGCCAGCAGGCGGCAGACGGCGGTTGCGGCTTCATCGACCCCGTCGACACAGGCCTGGGCGTCGACGGCGAGGTGCTGTCGGTTCAGCCGGTCGGTGAGCGCCAGCACACCCTCAAGCTGGGCGCGGATCTCTTCTGTAACGCGGTCGAAGAAGAACTCGGAGAGGGGCATGGTTAGCCGGGACCATTGAAGGATTCCACTCAGGATGGAGCGAACCCTTTTCAGAGATGTTAAGTTGGCCCGGCCTGTTTGACGCAGGCGTAGAAACGCAAGCGGGGCGGCAGGTCTTTCCCGCCGCCCCGCCAAGATCGCGCGGCTCAGGTCCTAGAAGCGGTACTGAAGCTCCAGGCCGAAGGTGCGGGGCTGGATCAGGCCCCGGGTGATCGCCGATCCGGTCTGGCGCAGATAGGTCTGGCCGCCCACCACGAGGCCCGGATTGGGATTGGCGAAGATCGCCGTCGGGTTGGTCGAACCGGTGGAGGTGAAGCCCTCTTCCTCAAAGGCGTTCTTCACGAAGCCGATCAGCGAGTAGCGGTCCTCGATGTCGCGCCAGATCAGGCGGAAGTCGGCGACGGTATAGGCCGGCACCGCGAAGGCGGGGTTGTCGAAGGGCTGGTAGATCGTCTCGTCGGTCCAGAAGGCGGTGCCCGAGGCGATCAGCGAGCCGGGGCCGAAGTCCCAGGTGTAGTTGGCGTTCATCGCCACCTTGTGTTCCGGCGACTGGAAGAGCTGCGAGCCTTCCAGATCCTGGAAGACCAGCAGGACGCCATTCTGCACCGCCGTGCCGCCGGCCGGCTGCGCCTGGGGCAGCAGGGCGCTGGGATCGGCCGGGTCATAGAAGCAGCAGCCGCGGGTGATCTCGGTGTTCAGATAGCCGTAGCTGAGGGACACCTGCAGGTTGCGGCTGGGCTCCCATATGGTTTCCAGCTCAAGCCCATAGGCCCGGGCGTCCACATTGATGAAGTTGTTCGCCGAGGCCGTGCCCGCCGCATTCAGCTGCTGCAGGTTCAGCTGCAGGTCGGTGTAGTCGTTGTAATAGAGCGAGGCGTTGACGATCAGCTGGCGGGCGATCGTCTTCTTCATGCCCAGCTCATAGGCGTTGACGAACTCGGCCTCGCCTTCGGGGTTCGGCGCGAGGGTGCCGAGCAGGAAGCCGCCGGACTTATAGCCGCGGCTGTACTTGCCGTAGAACAGGCTGTCGTCGTCCGGGGTCCAGTCGAGATTGACCACGCCGGTGACCGCGTCCCAGCTGTTGGACAGGTTGCGGCTGTTCTGGACGCCCGGCGTGCCGGGCTGCAGGTCGGTGGAGACATCATAGGCGAACCGCCCGCCGAGGATGGGGCCGAACGGACCGGCCGGCGAATAGAGCACCAGGCGCTGGCTTTCGAAGCCGTCCTTCTCATCCTTGGTGTAGCGCAGGCCCGTCGTCAGCGCCCAGGCGTCGTTGAACGCATAGGTGAACTGGCCGAAGACCGCATAGGCCTTGGAGTTCAGGTCGGCCATGTTGTCGGCGAAGTTGCGGCTCGGATTGGCCGGCGCAGGGATGCAAGGATTGGCCGCCCCGCCAAAATAGCAGGGGGCTTCCATCTGCGACTGCTGGGGATTGCCCAGCTGGATGCGCTGGCTGTAGTCCTCCTCGTACTGGTAGACGCCGAGGATCCAGCTGAGCGGGCCATCGGAGTTGGAGGTCAGGTTCAGCTCGTTGGAATAGTACTTCTTCGTCTCGTAGAAGTCGGTGGTGTAGTCCACATAGACGCCCGGCACGCCGGCCACGGTGATCGGCGCGGTGCGGCTGGTGTTGTCGTAGTCGCCACCGGTTTGATAATCGTACTGCTGGAAGCCGCCGATGTATTTCAGGTCGGCGAAGCCCAGGTCCCAGGTGATCTGGCCGGTGAGCACATGGTTGCCGCGCAGGGCGCCGTAGCCATCGCGGTTGGTGTTCTGAACGTAAGGATCGGCGACGCCGGGATTGGCCAGTGTCTCGCCGAACTGGAGGCCGGTCACCAGGCCGCCGATGGGCTGGAACGCCCGCGTGGTGTCATAGGGGCTGACCAGGTTGGATAGCCGGTCGCCGACCCCCAGGGTGTCATCCCAGTTGGAGCGGTTGTAGCGGACCCAGACATCGACACTGTCGCCGAGCTCGGCTTCCACCTGGGCCTCGAAATAGGTGCGCTTGATCGAGGCGCCTTCATTGGCGCTGCCGATGTTTTCGATGAAGCCTTCGCGCTGCCATTCCTGGCTGCCGCCGAGCTTGAAACGCAGATTTTCAGCCGCCGGGATCGACACCACGCCCTCGATGCGGGTGTAGTCGTAGTTGCCCACCGCGGCGCGGATCTCGCCGGAGAAGTCCTGCGACGGGCGCTTGGAGATCTGGTTGATCGCCCCGCCCATGGCGTTGCGGCCATAGAGCGTACCCTGGGGGCCGCGGAGGATTTCGGTGCGCTCAATGAACAGCGGCGTCTTGAACAGTTCAGATGAGCTCGCCGAATAGAAGCCGTCCGAATAGGCGGCCACGCCGGGGTCATTGCCGATATAGAAGGTGTTGCGGCCGGCGCCGCGGAGGGAGACCCGGTCGGCGCCGGAATAGTTCATCCCCGGCGTGAAGTTCACGAAGTCCTGGATGTTGGTGATGCCCTGGGTGTCGCGCTGCTCGGAGGTGAAGGCCGAGACGGCGACGGGGACGTCCTGCAGGGCCTGCTCACGCTTTTCAGCGGTGATGACCAGTTCCTGGATCATGTAGGGCTCGGCCGAAGGCCGGACGGGGGCCTGGGCCTGGGCGAGCGCCGAGCCGGCGCTGGCGGCGAAGGCGGCCATGGACACGGTCGCCACCAGGCTTCGGCGCAGACCGGACTTCTTCAAAGACGGCATGGATCCTCCGAGGCGGCTTTGGCGCCGCCCTTTGTTTGCGAGTTTGAGACAAAACAGCCGCCGGGGGAACGGCGGCCGGGCGCGACCCTCGTCTCGACTGACGGGCGCGTCAAACTGAACCGCGTTCACCTGAGAGGATCGCGGCGGGTTTGGTGGAAAAGTGGCGGAAATACCGCGGTTTCGAACGGTGCGTATAAAACTGACCGGTGTTATCTTTCGGATTCCCTTGAGAAAACCCGGAAAGCGGGATTCGAAGATGCGCCGCGCAGGGCATACCGAAAATTCAAATTTGCGCGCCAGGAGGCCGCCGCGCCCTCGCTCACGGACGCTCGGTCGCAGCGGCTTGGTCTTCCCCTGATGAGCCAGGACGCGCATATGGAGGCCATGACAGACAGCCCCCGCGATCGCCGCGCCCTTGTCCTGTTTTCCGGCGGCCAGGACTCCTCGGTCTGCCTGGCCTGGGCGCTGTCGCACTACGACCATGTGGAGACGGTGGGCTTCGACTACGGCCAGCGGCACGCGGTCGAAATGCAGGCCCGTCAGGTGGTGCGCCAGGCGATGGCGGCACAGGTCCCGGCCTGGGCGACGCGGCTGGGCGAGGACCACCTGATCGATCTGACCGGGTTCGGCGCCATCGCCGAGACCGCCATGACCGCCGATCGCGCCTTCGAGGTCACCGAGAAGGGGCTGCCTTCCACCTTCGTGCCCGGCCGCAATCTGGTCTTCCTGACCTATGGGGCGGCGGTGGCCGACCGGCGGGGGATCCGTGATCTGGTGGGCGGCATGTGCGAGACCGACTTTTCCGGCTACCCCGACTGCCGTCGCGACACGATCGACGCCCTGGAGCACGCCCTGAACCTGGGCATGGCGCAGGACTTCCAAATCCGGACGCCCCTGATGGCGCTCACCAAGGCGCAGACCTGGGCTCTGTCCAAGTCCCTGGGCGGCGAGGCCCTGGTGGCGCTGATCGGCGAGGAGAGCCACACCTGCTATCGCGGCGAGCGCGGCGCCCGCCACGACTGGGGCCACGGCTGCGGCGACTGCCCCGCCTGCGACCTGCGCGCCCGCGGCTGGGACGAATGGGTGGCGCAAGGCCGGCCGGAGCTGGCGGCGTGAGCTATGCGGTGAAGGAGATCTTCCTGACCCTGCAGGGGGAGGGGGGGCAGGCCGGACGTCCGGCGGTCTTCTGCCGTTTCGCCGGCTGCAACCTCTGGTCTGGTCGCGAGGCGGATCGGGCGAGCGCGGTCTGCACCTTCTGCGACACTGACTTCGTCGGCATGGACGGGCCAGGCGGGGGCCGGTTTGCGAGCGCTGACGATCTGGCCGACGCGGTGGCGGCCGCCTGGGGTGACGCGCCGTCGCACCGGCTGGTGGTCTGCACCGGCGGGGAGCCGCTGCTGCAACTGGATACGCCGCTGATCCGCGCGCTTCAGGCGCGGGGGTTTGAGATCGCCGTGGAGACCAATGGCACCCTGCCCGCGCCCACAGGCATCGACTGGGTCTGCGTCAGCCCCAAGGCCCAGGCGCCTGTCGTCCAGACGTCAGGGCAGGAATTGAAGCTGGTCTTTCCCCAGGCGGGCGTCGATCCGGCGCGGTTTGCGGGCCTGGATTTCGAGCGCTTCTATCTCCAGCCCATGGACGGTCCCGACCGGGCGGCGAACACCGAGGCGGCGATCGCCTATTGCCTCGCCCACCCCCGTTGGCGTTTAAGCGTCCAAACCCACAAATATCTGGGCATTCCCTGACGGCCGGTCGGCTGGACGGACTGCCCCTAAGCGCGCCAATGACATCGCATATCTTCGAGATCACCAAGGTCGCGACCTTCGACGCGGCCCACTATCTGCCCCATGGTCCTGCCGACAGTCCCTACACCCGCCTGCATGGCCACTCCTTCCAGGTGGAGGCGACCGTCGGCGGCGCGCCCCAGGCGCCGATGGGCTGGGTGGCCGATCTGGCCGAGCTCGACAGCGCCCTGCGCGCCGTGGCTCTGGAACTGGATCACGGGCTGCTGAACGAAAAGGCCGGGCTGGAAAGCCCGACCCTTGAGAACATCTGTCTCTATTTCGCCGAGCGGCTGAAGGCGGGCTTCCCGGGCCTGACGCGGATCAAGGTCTCGCGCCCCACCATCGGCGAGAGCTGCGCCCTGAGCTTCTAGCTCTAGCGCCGTCGGTCGTCGTCCTCATCATCGTCGCCGGGGATCACGGCGCCGGCGGCCATGCCGACGCCCTTGGCCGTGGCCCCCACCGCGGCGCCTGTGACGCCGATGGCCACGCCCGCGGTCGTGCCCACCACGGCGGCGGCCAGACAGCCCGTCTGTGTGAGGCCCAGAAGGCCGATCAGGCTCAGCCTAAGCATCATAGGCGCGTTCATGGTGAATCTCCCGCAGGTCAGCGGCCAGGAGACCCGCAAAACATCACCAAATGGTGGCGAGGCGGGCGCTTTAATCGAGCTGATGCGACAGGGCCACGGCGGTGTCGTTGCTGCGCCGCCAGGGGCCGTTGAAATTGGGGTCGGCGCGGCGGCGGCGGTCGGGACCGAAATAGTCCTGGGTGCGGATATAGGGCCGCGGGTGCTCGACGATACGGTTCAGCCGCTCCAGCACGCCGCGGGCGGTCAACGGCTTGGCGAGGAATTCGTTGACCCCGGCGTCCCGGGCCTCAGCCACCCGTCGCATGGTCGAATGGCCCGTGATCATGATCACCGGGATCATCTGGTTGGGGCTGTCTGCGGAGTTGCGCAGCAGGCGCACGAAATCGATGCCGTCGAGGGGCTGCATCGACAGATCGGTCATGACGATGTCAATCGGGTAGTTCCGGAGCGCCTGAAGACCTTCAGCGCCGTCGGCGGCCTCGTGGACGTGGACCACGCCGATCGCCCGCAGAATCTCGGTCAACAGCACCCGCATGTGGTGGTTGTCGTCGACCAGTAGGATTCTGAGGAGCTCGTAACGCAAGGTTTCGGTCTTTCGCGGCGGGGTCTCTGCTTGGTTCTCCAGCCGACGCCGGATTCGAAGCCGCTCATTTCAGGCAAGTCATACGGCGGGTCAATGCGGAAAAACCCGTGTTTTCCGAGGTGTGGTGTTCGCAGGCTAGGACTGAGCGCCAGGGACAAACCGGACATCGCCGGCCTGCGCCCGGTGGCGGAGGAAGGCGTCGGCCAGAACGCAGGCGGTCATGGCCTCCACCACCGGCACGGCGCGGATGCCGACACAGGGATCGTGACGCCCTTTGGTGCGTAGTTCAATCTCCTCGCCGGCCTCATTGAGGCTCTGCCGGGGCGTGAGAATGGAAGAGGTTGGCTTGAACGCCACGCGGGCGCTCACCGCCTGGCCGGTGGAGATGCCGCCCAGCACGCCGCCGGCCATGTTGGACAGGAAGACCGGCTGGCCGTCATTGCCCATGCGCATCTCGTCGGCGTTCTCTTCGCCGGTGAGGGCGGCGGCCGCGAAGCCGGCCCCGATCTCGACGCCCTTGGCGGCGTTGATCGACATCAGGGCGCCGGCCAGCTCGGCGTCCAGCTTGCCATAGATGGGCGCGCCCCATCCGGCCGGGACGCCGACGGCCTCCACCTCGACCACTGCGCCGGTAGAAGAGCCGCTCTTGCGGATCGTCTCCAGGTGAGATTCCCACACCGCGACCGTATCGCGGTCGGGGCACCAGAAGGGGTTGTTGCGGGTCTCGTCCCAGTCGAAGCGGCTGCGGTCGATCGCATGCGGGCCGATCTGAACCACGGCGGCCCGGATGACGACCCCGTCCAGGATCTTGCGGGCGACGGCGCCGGCGGCCACGCGGGCGGCGGTTTCCCGGGCCGAAGCGCGGCCGCCGCCGCGATAGTCGCGGACGCCGTACTTGGCGAAATAGGGATAGTCGGCATGACCGGGCCGGAAGGCCTGGGCGATCTCGGAATAGTCGCGGCTGCGCTGGTCGGTGTTGTCGATCATCATCGAGATCGGCGTGCCGGTGGTCACGGGGCCGCCGGTGCGGTCATCTTCGAACACGCCCGACAGGATGCGGACGGCGTCGGGCTCCTGGCGCTGGGTGACGAACTTGCCCTGGCCAGGCCTGCGCTGGTCGAGCCAGACCTGAACGTCCTCAGCCGTGAGCGAAAGGCCCGCGGGGCAGCCGTCGACGACGCAGCCCAGGGCCCGCCCATGGCTTTCGCCCCAGGTGGTGACGCGGAACAGATGGCCAAATGTGTTGTGCGACATAGCCGCGCTCTTAGCGCATTTCCCGCCGGGCGCCACGCCCCGGCATGGGGGAACTCTCAAGCTTGCGCCGCGCTGTTTAGGCATGAAGACGCAACAGGAGTTCAAGCCCATGCGCCTCGTGATCCTTACGATCGCCGCACTCATGCTGCCGGCTACGGCCAGCCTCGCCGATGCGCCGCCTTCGGCTCAGGAGCGGGCGCAGGTGATGGCGGCCCTCTCGGCGGTCGGCTGCAGCGATCCCCGCGAGATCGAGCGGGAAGAAGACGATGGCGTGATCGAGGGCTATGAGGTCGAAGACGCCAAGTGCGCCGACGGGGTCTATGACTTCGAGCTGGATACGGCGTTCAATATCACCGACCGCGATAAGGACTAACTAAGCCGCCCAGGCCGCGGCGAACCGTCGGAGCAGGGTGCGCGCCGCGCTCGACGCCGTGTCGCTGGCAGCCTGCAGGCGGATGAACATGTCGCCTTGCCGATGACGGCCCCGGGCCGGCAAGCCTTCGCCGGCCAGTCGGATGAGACCGCGGGCGGCGGCCTTCTGGGTGATCCAGATGTCCCGGGGTCCCAGGGGCGTCTCCACCTGCGTTCGCCCGCCCTGGTCCATCAGGGCGCGGTCGAGGACCGCCGTCACCCAGAGGTCGTTGCCGCGCACGATCAACCGCCCGTCGCCCCGCACCGCCACAGTGAGGAGTTCGCCGCCCACCCGCAGGCGATCGCCGCTGCGAAGGCCGGCCGGAACCGTGATGCGCAGGCGCCGCCCATCTCCCATCACATGCTCCAGCGCCCCGCCCTGAACCGCCAGGGTCGGGCTGACATTCAGCGTCGCGGCGTCTGTTGCGCGGCGGGTCTGAACGCTGGGGGGCTGACGGATCGGGGTGTCGGGACCAGGACTGCTACGAAGGGCGTCATAGGCCTGGACGAGGCGGCGGAAGGCTTCGGCGTCGCCGCCTTCGCGGTCGGGGTGAACGGCCTTGGCGCGGTTGCGGAAGGCGCGGCGCAGCTCGCCCGGCGAGGCCGCTGCGCCCACGCCGAGCATCTCCCGCGCCCGGCGCGCAGTCAGGGGCTGATCGGTCCCGCTCATAGGGCGAAGGTCATAGGCCAGGCGCCGTCAACGGCGCGTTAAACCCCTGACGCGCGACCGCCTGCGCGCTATAGGGCGCAGGTCATGTCAAAGACCCCGCCCCCCGAAGACTCTCTCATCCCTGCCTCGCCCAGCGAGGACGACTATGTGGCCCAGGTGACCAAGGCCGAGCCGCCGCCGCTGCTGTCGGAGGACGATCCCTTCGCCCTGTTCGCCGAGTGGCTGCGGGAGGCTGGCGCCAAGGAGCCCAACGATCCCAACGCCATGGCCCTGTCCACCGCCGATGCGGACGGCGCGCCCGACGTGCGCATGGTGCTGCTGAAGGACGTCGATCCCGACGGCTTCGTCTTCTACACCAATCTGGAAAGCGCCAAGGGCCGGCAGCTGGCCGACAATCCTCGCGCCGCCCTGCTGTTTCACTGGAAGTCCTTGCGCCGTCAGGTGCGGGTGCGCGGGTCGGTCGCCCCGGTCACGGCGGCCGAGGCCGACGCCTATTTCGCCACCCGGGCGCGGGCCTCACAGCTGGGCGCCTGGGCCTCGAGCCAGTCGCGGCCCCTGCCAGACCGCCTGGCCCTGGAAAAGCGCATCGCCGAGACCGGCCTGCGCTTTGGCCTCGGCAAGGTGGAGCGGCCGCCCCACTGGTCGGGTTTCCGCCTGACGCCCTCGGTCATCGAATTCTGGCGCGACCGGCCGTTCCGCCTGCACGAACGCCTTGTCTTCGCCCGGGCCAGCGGCGGCTGGACCACCGAACGGCTCTATCCGTGATGGGCGTCGTGTCTTGACCGATCCCGAAGAGGTCGAGGTCGCCAGTTGGCTCGAGGGCCAGGCCGAGCGACGCATCGACACGGCCTGCGCCCGGGTCTTTCTGACGCCGGAACGCGCCTTCAAGATCAAGCGCCGGGTGGAGCTGGGCTATCTGGACTATTCCACCCTGGAGCTGCGGCGGTGGGCGCTGGACCGCGAGCTGCGGTTCAATCGGGCTGCGGCGCCGGACATCTACCGCACGGTGCGCACCATCAGCCGGGCGGCCGGGGGCGGCCTGGAGTTCGACGGCGAGGGGGAGCCGGTCGAATTCGCCCTTGAGATGCGCCGGTTCGATGAAAACGCCGTGCTGGCCGCCCAGCCCTGGGCGGTGGACGGCGCCCTGGCCGACAGCCTGGGCCGAACCGTGGCCGGGTTTCACGCCTCGGCGCCCCTGCGCCCCCAGGGCGGCGGCGGCCGGGCGCTGAAGTTCACCATCGATTCCAACGCCCACCTTCTGCGCGACCTGGCGCCGCGGCTGGGGGCGGAGCGGGTCGAGGCGGTGGTCGCGGCGACGGACGGCGCCTTCTTCAAGCATCAGGCGCTGCTGGACGCCCGGGCCGTGGGCGGCTTCGCCCGCCACTGCCATGGGGATCTCCACCTGGGGAACATCCTGCTGGAGGACGGGCGGCCGATCCTGTTCGACTGCATCGAATTCAACGACACCCTGTCGGATGTGGACGTCCAGTACGACATCGCCTTCCTGCTGATGGACCTGGACTTCCGCCGCCGGCGCGACGCCGCCGTACGGGTGCTGTCAGCCTATCTGGACGAGGCGGCGCGCAGCTTCGGACCTGAGCTCTGGGATGGCCTGGCCGCCCTGCCGCTGATGCTGGCGGTGCGCGCTGCGGTGCGCGCCCATGTCTGGGCCCACTCCGGCGACGACGCGGCCGCCAGCGCCTACCTCGACACCGCGCTCGCCCACCTGTCGCCCCCGCCGCCCAGCCTGGCGGCCGTCGGCGGCCTGTCGGGCACGGGAAAGTCCACCTTCGCGCGGCTCATCGCGCCCGGGCTGGGGGCGTCGCCCGGCGCCGTGGTGCTGAGGACCGATGAGGTGCGCAAGCGCCTGATGGGCGTCCCCCCCGACAGCCGCTTGCCGGCCTCCGCCTATGGGCCGGGCTTCTACGAGCAGGTCTACGACACCCTGTTCAGCGAGGCGGGCCAGGCCCTCGCGGCTGGCCGGGCGGTGGTGCTGGACGCCACCTTCATCTCGCCCGAGCTCCGAGTCCGCGCCGAGGCCCTGGCGCGCCGGGCGGGCGTTCCTTTCGCAGGGATTTGGCTTGAGGCGCCGGCTGAAATCCTCGCCGCGCGGATCGGCGCCCGGCACGGGGACGCCTCGGACGCCACCGTCGAGACCCTGCAGATGCAGATCGACCGGGAGGTCGGGGACATTGCGTGGACCCGGGTCGACGCCTCGGGGCCAGCGGCCGAGGCCGCCGAGGCCTGGAGCCACCTCCAGACCTCGGTCTGAGCTTCGGTCAGGCTTGGGCCGGCTCGCGGGCCAGGGCCTTGCGCCGCGCCGAGACCGCGCCGGCCAGGTGTTCCAGCACGGCCACGGAGTCCTCCCAGCCGATGCAGCCGTCGGTGATGGACTGGCCATAGGTCAGGGGCTGGCCCGGGATCAGGTCCTGGCGACCGGCCAGCAGGTGGCTCTCGATCATCACACCCATGACGCTCCGGTCACCAGCGGCGAGGCGGGCGGCAAGGTCGGCGGCGACCGCGGGCTGGTTCTCCGGCTTCTTGTGGCTGTTGGCGTGGCTGGCGTCGACCATCAGCCGGGGCGCAAGACCGGCCTTCTCGATCAGGGCGCAGGCGGTCGCGACGCTGGCGGTGTCGTAGTTGGGCGCCGCGCCCCCGCGCAGCACCACATGACAGTCGCCATTGCCGGTGGTGGCGGCGATGGCCGAGCGGCCGGCCTTGGTCACGGCCAGGAAATGGTGTGGCTGGCTGGCGGCGCGCACGGCGTCCACGGCGATCTGCACATTGCCGTCGGTGCCGTTCTTGAACCCGACCGGGCAGGACAGGCCCGAGGCCAGCTCCCGGTGGATCTGGCTCTCGGTGGTCCGCGCCCCGATGGCGCCCCAGGCCACCAGGTCGGCGATGTACTGAGGCGTGGTGACATCCAGGAACTCGCACGCCGCCGGCACGCCCAGATCGTTGATGTCGGCCAGCAGACCCCGGGCGATGCGCAGGCCCTGGTCGATCTGGAAGCCGCCGTCCAGGCCGGGGTCATTGATCAGCCCCTTCCAGCCCACCGTGGTGCGCGGCTTCTCGAAATAGACCCGCATCAGAATTTCCAGCTCGCCGGCGAACCGCGTGCGCTCGGCCGCCAGCCGGCGCGCATAGTCCATGGCCGCGTCCGGGTCGTGGATCGAGCAGGGGCCGATGACCACCAGCAGGCGGTCGTCGCG
>Ga0208316_1000516_pt1 | contig 32055 bp, 26 predicted proteins | sample MalvireepMed_231_FD_184240 | JGI IMG/M metagenome (GOLD analysis project Ga0208316, IMG submission 184240) | Marine viral communities from the Global Malaspina Expedition - Malaspina viral metaG DeepMed_231 (SPAdes) (version 2) | ecosystem: Environmental > Aquatic > Marine > Oceanic | place... | reverse complement strand
ACTCAAGGGGATAATAAATGAAAACTCTCAAGCTCACGCTTCTCGCCGCCGCCGCCACCGTCGCCATGGGCGGCGTCGCCGCTGCTCAGGAATCGCCTGTCAGCTTCAATGTCGGCGTTGCGTCCGATTACGTCTTCCGCGGCGTCAGCCAAACCGATGAAGGTCCGCAAGTGTTCGGCGGCGTCGACCTCGCCATCGGTGAAATGGGCTATGCGGGCGTGTGGGCCTCGAACGTCGATTTCGGCGACGACACCGCCGCTGAAGTCGACTTCTACGCGGGCGTCACCCCCACCCTGGGTCCGGTGTCGACCGACTTCGCCGCGATCTACTACGCCTATGTGGATGCGCCGTCGGGCGCGGACTACAACTATTGGGAATTCGCAGCCTCGGGCACCGTCCCGGCTGGCCCCGCTGAAATCGGCGCCGCGATCTACTACTCGCCGGAATTCTTCGGCGGCGTCGGCGAAGCCTTCTACTACGAAGTGAACGCCGCGGCCCCGCTGACCGACATGCTGAGCCTGAGCGGCGCCCTGGGCCGTCAGGAACTCGACGGCGGCGGCGACTACACCACCTGGAACGTTGGTCTGGGCGTGGCCTTCAACGAGACCATCGGTCTCGACCTGCGCTATCACGACACCGATGAAGACGCCCTGGGCGACATCGGCGAAGGTCGCCTCGTGGCCAGCCTGACCGCCGCCTTCTAAGGCGCGCGAAAAAGCAACACTCGAGAAAGCCGTCGCCGAAAGGCGGCGGCTTTTCTTATTTCCAACACGATCACGCCCCAAAGCCCTCTCTCTAGGCTGGGCGACAGCTTGTCCTAGCCGTTGAGCGCCGGGATCACTTCGTCCCCGGATTGAGTTTGTTTGGAGGGGTGGTAAGCCCCGTCTATGTTGTCGGCTCGCAGGGAGTCGTGGAGATCAGCCCATGATGCGGATGGCCTTCCGAGCGCAGACCGTTGTTGTCGATGTCGCCATCGCCGCCCTGGCCTTTTTATGCGCCTATCTTCTCTCGCCCTCGGCCCTGCCTGACCTTGGCTTCGACGGGCGATCGTCTCTCAACATCATCCAGCTGACGGCGATCTATGCCGCTTTCGCCGCGGTGTTCACGACCCTGTTCCGGGGCGAGCTTTCCCCGTGGCGCTACGCCTCCATCCCCGACGCCCTGGTCATTGGCCGCATCGCCGCCCTGACCGCCGTCCTCTTCCTCCTGGCCGTCTGGGTGCTGGACCGCGCCTCCACCCTGCCCCGTTCAGCCCTGGCCATGGCCGCGGTCTTCCATGTGACCGGGTGCTTGGGCCTGCGGGTGCTTCGCCGCGCCATCCATGAGCGCGCCCTGGTCAAGGTCGCGCCCGTCCGCTCCAAGACCGGAACCCAGGCGCCGGCCCTGCTGCTGATCGGCCAGCCGGCCCTGGCCGACACCTATCTGCGCGACGCCGCCCGCGCCCACGACCGCCGCTATACCCCGGTGGGCATCATCGGGCTGGATCTGCGCGATGTGGGCCAGCAGGTCCGCGGCGTCTGCATCCTGGAAAGCCTCGACCGCCTGGACGAGGCGCTGGTCGATCTGCGCCGCTGGAACCGTTACCCGCGCGCCGTGCTGTTCCTGGACGAGCCCAGCAAGATCAAGGGGCTCAGCCCCGATCACCTCGGGCGCTTCAAGGCGGAGGGCGTGCGGATGCTTCGCCTGCCCAGCATTGTCGATCTGCGCCACCACGAGGGCGTGGCCCTGATGCCCCTGCGCGACGTCAGCGTCGAAGAGCTGCTGGCGCGGGAGCCCATCGAACTGGACGCAGCCCCCCTGGCCGCCCTGATCCGTGGCCGACGGGTGTTGATCACCGGCGCCGGCGGCAGCATTGGCGGCGAGCTGGCCCGCCAGGTGGCCGGCTTCGACTGCGCCCACCTGACTCTGGTCGACAGCTCCGAGTCGGCCTTGTTCGCCATCGACCGGGAAGTGGCTGAAACCTATCCGGGGGTGTCGCGCACCGCCGTCCTCTGTGATGTCCGCCATGCGGGCCGGCTGCAGGGCCACTTCGCCGCCCAGACGCCCGACCTGGTCTTCCACGCCGCGGCGCTCAAGCACGTCTCCATGGTCGAGCGTCACCCCTGTGAAGGGGTGCTGACCAATGTGATCGGCACCTGGAATGTGGCCGAAGCCGCCCGCCTCTGCGGCGCGGCCCAGATGGTGCTGATCTCCACCGACAAGGCCGTCGATCCGACCAACGTCATGGGCGCGACCAAGCGCCTGGCCGAGGCGGTGATCCAGGCCCAGCAGACCCATGGCGGCAAGACCCGATTCGCCGCCGTGCGATTTGGCAATGTGCTGGGGTCAGCCGGCTCGGTGGTGCCGATCTTCAAGTCGCAGATCGAGCGGGGCGGCCCGGTCACCCTGACCCATCCGGACATGACCCGCTTCTTCATGACCATCCCGGAGGCCGTTCAGCTGGTGCTGCACGCCACCGCGGCCAGCGCCGAGGACCGGGACGCCCAGGCGCGGCTCTTCATCCTCGACATGGGCGAACCGGTTCGCATCATGGACCTGGCGCGGCAGATGATCGCCCTCTCGGGCCGCACCCTGGGCCAGGACATCGAGATCGAGGTCACCGGGCTGCGCCCCGGCGAGAAGCTCACCGAAACCCTGCTTGACGAGGATGAACAGGCGACGCCGTGTGCGCCCAAGGTGATGCAGGTGGTGTCGAACTCGGCCGTGGGCATCACGCCGGGCCATCTCCAGACCCTGGAAGCCCTGGCCGAGCAGGCTGACGCCGAGGGCGTGCGCACCGCCCTGTTCGACCTCGTCGGCCAAGTCCGCGGCCAGCGGCCGGGCGGCGCCCCGCGTCTGAAGGTTGTGGCAGGCGGGTAGCCCGCCGCGCCGCGACGGGGCTGCGATGCTTCGCAAGGCTTGCCGCCCGCGCGACCTGGGGATGAGATCTAATCAGGAAAACCAACGGAAGCTCGGCGACGGGGCCGAGCCTGACGGCGTCTTTAAGCTGAGCCCGCCGCCGACAGCCGGCGCCCAGGGCCAGAGAGGCCGATCCAGGCCACATGACGCATGGCGCGGTCGACAGCGGCCTTGGCGGTCTCCTGGCAAGCGTCCAGACCCGACGCGACGATCTCGCCCGCCTCGTCATAGACACTCCAGGCCCAGCCGGACGTGTCCTGGCTCATGGAATAGGCGAAGAGCGGCTCAGACATTTCCAGCCCCTTTTGCGCTGCAACATCGTCAGACATCAGACGTCCCCGTAACGCTCTGTGTCAAGTTTCGATCCCCCGCCGGCTACAGCAGCGCCATGGCGCTGCGCAAATAGGCAGGCGCGGCGCCACTACTCCGCCGCCACGGTCTGGCCCCGGCGCTCGCGCTCCAGGCGGCCGACGAGGGCGGCGTGCTCATCCCAAAGCGCCTTGGGCAGCCGGTCGCCGAAACGCTCGTAGGCCGGCGGGATCAGAGCCGCTTCCTGGCTCCAGATATCGGCGTCGACGCTCAGCAACAGGTCGAGTTGGGCGTCCGTCAGGGAAAGCCCGCTCAGGTCGAGGCTCTCGCGGGTCGGCAGGCGACCGATGGGGGTATCCACAGCCTCGGCGCGGCCTTCCAGCCGCTCGACGATCCATTTCAGCACGCGGCTGTTTTCGCCAAAGCCCGGCCAGACGAACTTGCCGCGCTCATCCTTGCGGAACCAGTTGACGAAGTAGATGCGGGGCAGCTTGGCCGCATCGGCCTGGGCGCCCAGCTTCAGCCAATGGGCGAAATAGTCCCCCATGTTGTAACCGCAGAAGGGCAGCATGGCGAAGGGGTCGCGACGCAGCTCGCCGATGGCGTTCTCGGCCGCGGCCGTGCCTTCCGAGGCCACATTGGAGGCCATGAACACCCCGTGGCGCCAGTCGAAGGCCTCGGTGACCAGCGGCACGGCGCTGGCGCGACGACCGCCAAACAGAATGGCCGAGATCGGCACGCCGGCCGGATCTTCCCACTCCGGCGCAATCACCGGGCATTGCTCGGCTGGGACGGTGAAGCGGGCGTTGGGATGGGCCGCGGGCGTTTCGGACGCCGGGGTCCAGGGATTGCCGCGCCAGTCGGTCAGCTGCGGCGGCGCCTCGGCGGTCAGGCCTTCCCACCAGACGTCGCCGTCCGGCGTGAGCGCCACATTGGTGAACACGCAGTTGGCGTGCAGGGCGTCGATGGCGTTCTTGTTGGTCTCGATGCCGGTTCCCGGCGCCACGCCGAAGAAGCCAGCTTCGGGATTCACCGCATAGAGACGGCCGTCGTCGCCGAACCGCATCCAGCAGATGTCGTCGCCGATGGTCTCGGCCTTCCAGCCGGCCAGGGTCGGCTGCAGCATGGCCATGTTGGTCTTGCCGCAGGCGCTCGGGAAGGCCGCGGCGATATAGCGGACCTCGTTCTGCGGCGAGGTCAGCTTGAGGATCAGCATGTGTTCGGCGAGCCACCCCTCGTCCCGGGCCATGACCGAAGCGATGCGCAGGGCGAAGCACTTCTTGCCCAACAGCGCATTGCCGCCATAGCCCGAGCCATAGGACCAGATCTCCCGGGTCTCGGGGAAGTGGACGATGTACTTCTCGTCATTGCAGGGCCAGGCCACATCGGCCTCGCCCGCCGCCAGAGGCGCGCCGACGCTATGGATGGCCGGGACGAAGAAGCCGTCTTCGCCGAGCTGCTCGAGCGCGGCGGCGCCCATGCGGGTCATCACGCGCATGGAGATGGCCACATAGGCGCTGTCGGTGATCTCCACGCCGATGGCGCTGATCTTCGACCCCAGGGGACCCATGCAGAAGGGCGCCACATACATGGTGCGCCCGCGCATGCAGCCGTCGAACAGGCCCTGCAGCTTGGTCCGCATCTCCGCGGGCTCAGCCCAGTTGTTGGTGGGGCCAGCGTCGGCCTCCTCGGCCGAGCAGATGAAGGTGCGGCTTTCGACGCGGGCCACGTCGCGGGGGTCGGAGGCCGCATAGAAGGAGTTGGGGCGCTTCTCAGGGTTGAGCGGGATGAGCGTGCCGCTCTCCACCAGCTCCGAGGTCAGGCGTTCCCATTCGGCGTCAGACCCGTCGCACCAGTAAACCCGATCAGGCTTGGTCAGCGCAGCGACTTCAGCGACCCAGGCCAATAGACCAGCGTGGCGGGTTGGGGCGGCGTCCCGGCTCATCGTCGAGGTCGCATCCGTCATGAAGGTCTCCATCACCTGGCCGTCGGCCCGGCGGGCCACAGGCCGCCGGTGTTCGTTTATGAACAAGTCCATAATGCGTGACGTCGAGTGTGCAAACTGCAAGCCGCGGGAATTTTTGCGATTTGCCTAGGGCCTGGTGCGATCAGACGCGCCGCCGCGCCTTGGGCGACGCATCCAACATGAGCCATTTCGAGAACGGATTCAGTGGCGCTGAACTAAGCGCCGCCGACAGGCCCGACCTGCCCAGACGCCGCCGGCATAGAGGGGCACCAGCGGCAATACCGCAAGCCACAGGCCAACCATGCCCGCAAGCTGCGCCCCGGCCGTCAGCTGGCCCAGGCTGTCAGCCCGCCCGGGGCCGCGTGCAGAGGAAAGATGATGAGGGTGCATGCCAACGTCTCCTGCAACCAGGAGAGGCGTGTGCGCCCCTGAGTTCAATGGCCAAGCCGCTCAGCCTGGGCGCACAGGTTGGGACTTACGACGCGCAGGTCCGCGGACCGGGTCGAGACGGTCGCCAAAATGAAAAGAGCCGCTCGCGGGGCCTGACCCCCGCAGAGCAGCTCTTCATAAAGGCGCCGGGTTAGACGTGATCAGAAGAAGCGTTCGGTGATCCGGATGGTGTCGCCTGGCGCCACAGGCGTGAGGGGCGTGAGCGGATACTCCCGCTCATCGTCGGTGTCGCTGCGCTTGATGAACACACGGCGATTGTTGGCCCGGTAGGTGAAGCCCCCGGCCGTGGCCACGGCGTTCAGCACCGACAGGCCATTGGTGTAGGGATACTCGCCCGGGCTCTCGACCTCGCCCAGAATATAGAAGGGCCGGTAGTTCAGCACCTCGACGCTGACCCGAGGGTCGCGCAGATAGCCGTTCTTCAGCGCCGTCTCGATCGAGGTCTGAATCTCCGGGATGGTCAGGCCCTGGGCCTTCACCTCGCCGATCAGCGGTAGGGAGATATTGCCTGAGCCGCCGACGAAGAACTCACCGGTCAGGCTTTCTTCTCCATAGGTGATGACCCTCACCTTATCGCCGGACCCCAACCGGTACTCCGGCAAGACGCGCACGTCGGCCGTCGTCGCCTCTTGAGCGCTCACCGCTGCCGGGGCGAAGGCCGCTGCACACAAGGCCGCCACAGCGACCAGCAGGGACAAGAACCTCTGCATCTAAACCACGCTCCACATCTCTTAGGCGTCCCCCACAACCGCCCTTCTACCGCAGTGCGGCGAGAGGGGAAACTCCCATGGGGTACTGGCCGGGCGGCCCGTCAGACTAAGGATAACAAAAGCAGAATAGAACATTTACCAGCGATGAACAGCCCATTCAGACGATGTAAACCTTAACGCTACAGCAACCGCGTTTCGTAGAGATCTGTATACCCTATAACTATATCAAGGCTTAATACGCCTTATCGTAAACACAGCACAACGGAACTCCAGAAGGGGTGGGTGCGGTGTTGGTCAAAAAGACTCTGTTTACTCAAGCAGCGATTATTAGTGCTTCAATAACCCTAGCGGCGTGCGCCACACTTCCCGAGCCGAGCACGCCCATGGGCTTGGGCGTGGCCGCCGCCGCCCCAACTGGGTATCTCGATTTCTGCCAGAGGCAGCCGGAGGATTGCGGCGGCGCCCCGGCCGCGGTTGTGCGCAAGGTCGCCGAGGTCGAGCTGGCGCGGCGTAACAATGCTGAGGCCCGTCTTGTCTTGGCCGGGATGCGGACCACGACGACGGCGGCCGTTTCGGGGCGCAATGTGAACTGGGCGACCGCGTTCGCCGAGGCGCGCTTGCGCAGAGACGCCGCAGAGCAGGCCAACGCCGCGGTCGAAGCGGCCGCGGGCGAGGCTCGCACGCCGCCCTCGGGCGCGGCCGCCTTGGTTCGGGTCAGCACGGCCTCCCATGGCGAGACGCCCCGGCTGCAGCGTCTGGGCCAGCCTCTGCAGGTCCGTCCGCCGGCGCCAAGTGAAGAGACGCCGAGGGCCATTGCGGCGAACGCGCCGCCCCCTGCCCTGACGCCAGCCCTCTGGGGTCAGCTGACCCGCATCAATGACAAGGTGAACCGGCAGATCGTGCGCCGGGCCGATATCCAGACCTATGGCGTCCTCGACCGTTGGGCGACGCCGCTGGCGCGGGGCGATCAGTATGGCGACTGCGAAGACTATGTTCTCGAAAAACGCCGCGCCCTGCTCGCAGCTGGCGTGCCAGAGCATGCGATGTCCATCGCTGTCGCCACGACCACCTGGGGCGAGAGCCACGCGGTCCTATTGGTCGCAACGGATCAGGGGGACTATGTGCTCGACAGCCTAACGCCCTGGATCCTGCCCTGGCGCAAGACCAGCCTCACCTGGCGTGAACGTCAGGTTGCAGGGGCGCCGTTCCGCTGGGCGCTGGTCAGCCAGGCGCCCGTGGGCCAGACCTTTGCCGACGCGGCGACTGATCAGGACGCCACAGCCACGCGCGCCGTTGCGCCGCAGTCCCAGGAGCAGCCGTCGCCTCAGCGGCGCCTCAGCACTGAGGCCTTCAATGGCCGACCCAATGGCGCCAATCTGCTCGTGCGCACGCAAGATGAGGCCGAGCCCACCATGGCTCTGGCTCTGGCGAGCGGCAGGCCCTTGCGCGGGCTCCTCCACTAGGAGAAACCTCTCGCCATAGCAGGCGCCGCGCGGCCACATCCTAGATTCCAGCTTCGGCCAGGCGACAGCCTTTGCGAGGCCTCGGAAGAGGTGAGGCGCACGCGGGCGTCTGGTTTGGGGGAGAGGCGGCCGGTGGGCTCAAGACGTAGCGCAAACCAATCGCGCGAAGACGCAAGCCCGCGCCGCCGCCTTTGGCCGCCGCCCGAGGGCGCGGGCCTGGCCTCGGCGGGTCTTGGTCTGATCTTCCTGGCCCACCTCGCCTATGGCGCCCTGCGGATCGAGGCGAGCCTGATCGCGGTCGGCGCTGCGGCCCTTCTACTATTGGCGTGTGTCGCCACCCCAAGCATCCGACGGGACCTGTTACGGGTTCGCGGCCTCGCCGTTCCGGCTGTGCTCTTTGGGCTGGTCTTGTTGGCTGGGCTCTTGTCTCTCACGCCTTTTGGTCCGGCCGGCGTTCACCCGGTCTGGGCCTATGTGGGCGAGACGCCAGGTTCGGCCACCATCGATCGCTCAGCCACGACCTTGGAAGTGATCAAGCTCCTTGGCCTGGGTTGCATCTTCCTTGTGGGCGCGGCCACTGGAGCCTCAGATGGTCGAGCCAAGACGGCCGTCAATCTGATGATCGCCCTGGCGGCGATCTTTGGGCTGTGGGCCTTCTTCAACTTCGCCACGGGGGTTCAGTACCAGACGCAGAGGGGGCGCCTGGAAGGCACGCTGATGAGCCCGAATACGGCGGGCACCGTCTTCGCCATGATGGTGATCGTCACCCTGGGCCCGTTGCTGCGCGACCTGCGGGGCGTGAGGACTGGCCAGGCTCTGCAGGCCGCGACCGGCTATTGGGCCGCCTTGATCATCTTGGCCGGCTGCCTGCTGGCGACGGCCTCAAGGGGCGCGGCCTTGGGCACGGCCGTGGGGGTTCTCGGACTGGTCGTGATCCTGCTCTTTGCCGGCCGGGTCACCTGGAGCCGTGTTTCGCTCATCATGCTTGCCGCGGTGATCGCCGCCATGGCCAGCCTTTACTTCGTCGGCGAGCGGCTGTTGGAGCGGTTCACGTCCTTCGACCAGGACGCCAGTAGCCGCGCCGAGATGTTCGCCATGCACTGGCGCGCCTTCCTGGCCGCCCCGATTGGCGGTTATGGCCTCGGGACCTTCGACACCATTCACCGCATCCTGCTTGACGCCACCAACTTTGGCTCAATGTGGACGGTCCGAGCGACGCACAATGTGTATATCCAGTGGCTGGAGGAAGCGGGCCTGGTCGGCGCCATCCCCATGTTCGGCGCCATCGCCTCGGTGATCATCATCAGCCTGTGGCGAGGGCTGCGGCGCACGCGGATGACCTACCTCCTCTTCGCCCTTCTGGCCGCCAATCTGGCGGTTCTCGTCCATGGCTTCACCGACTTCGCCCTGCAGACGCCGTCTGTGGCCCTGATGTGGGCCTACATGCTCGGGCTGCAGTTTTCCATGTCGCAAGGGTCGCAACGATGAAGGCGCTGGCCTCCACGCTCAAGATCGGCGGCCTGGCGCTGCTCGCCGTGGTGACCCTGGGACTCGTGGCGGCGGCCTTGGCGGCTCTGACGCCAAGTTCAAGTCCTGCGCCCTCGCCATTGGTGCTGACGCTTGGTCAGAGTCACGCCGCCAATGCAGCCCTCTCGGCCACACCAGCCAACCTGGAAGCCGCTGCTCAGGCCAGTCATCTGGCGCTCGGCCAGGCGCCCTATGACTCCAGCTCCCGCCTGCGCCTAGCTTACATTGATAGCCTTGATGGCGAGCTCAGCGCCCAGGGGCAGGAACACCTCAGGCTCTCCTATGAGTTGCTGCCCCTTGATCAGTATGTGTCCACCTGGCGCGTCGGATTCGCACTTGAGCATTGGGGCGAGATATCCCCCGACCTGCGAAAGAAGGTCGAGACCGAAGCCTTCACCTTCCTCAAAACCTCGCGCCGTCGTGAAATGGTCGCCACTCTGGAAGCTGTCACCTCACCGACTGGCGCTGTGCCGGCAGTATTCTGGTTACAGCGCTTGAAGCCGCGCCGGAAATAGGTCGCGGCCGCTGGCGCAAACCTGTGGGCGCCGAAAGATAAGGCGGGCCGGGTTCAATCGACGCGCGAGAATGACACAGTCTGGGGCCTCAATACTGCGTCACAGCACGAACCCCCTTGAGAAACGCTGCATCTTGTGGCCATAGGAGAAGCACGGCAGCTACGCCGTTAACGTTTTTAGGGGAGAGGCGATATGAGCCTCAAAGTGATTGGCGTCAGCGCCATGGCGCGCGCCATGGTTGCGGTCACCGGTTTCGGTCTCGTCGCGCTCCCGGCCGCTGTGGCGATCGCCCAGACCACGACCGAAGCCGCGCAGATCGAAGCCTTGGCCGAGGCGATCGCCGAAGCCGTCGCCGTCGCCGTCGAAGCGACCGAAGGCATGTCTGAGGAAGCCCAGGAGGCCGCCATCGAAGCCGCGATCGCGTCCACCGTCGACGCGAGCGGCCTGCCGGCGACTGTGGTGGCCGCTGCGGTCACTCGATCGTCCGTCATTCTGGCGGTGCAAGGCATCAGCACGCCGGCTGTGACCGCTGCGATCTCGACGGCTTCGAGCGCTGCGCAGCTCGCCGTCCTTCAGGCGGCTCCTCCTCCCGCCGCCATCACGAATCCGACCCCAACTACGCCTCCGGTCCCGCCGACCACCATCACCACGCCGATCTATGTGCCGGCGGGCGCGACCCCGTAAGATTAGCGTTGCCCAAGGCGGGGCGCCTGCCTGATAGGCAGGCGTCTGTCTGGGCTCTAAGACCTGAACATCTCAACCTGGATTTGCGCGCTGCGCAGCCCATGAAACTAGGGGTATGCCCGTGACTGCGGACAAGAGAGTGCTCATGGCCGGGGCGGCGATCGCGATCGCCGCCGGTCTTTCCAGCCCGGCGGCCGCTCAGTCCGCTGGCCGGATGGCGGCGGCAAGCGACGCCCAAACAAATTTCGCCCGTGATCGCAATGTGGCGGTGATGCAGCGCCCCCGCGACGGGTACGAGGCTGTCGGGCTTCGGATGGGCTCGTTCATGGCCTATCCGAAACTGTCCCTGGGCCTTGAGCACAACGACAATATCTACGCCACCGACGGCGGCGAGACCGACGACCTGGTCTGGCGCTTGGCTCCAGAGATTTCGATCTCCTCGGATTGGTCGCGCCATGCGCTGAACGCCTATGCCCGTTCCACCATCCTGCGCTACCAGGACTTCGACACCGAGAACTCTGAAGACGTGTCGGTGGGCGCCGCGGCGCAGATCGATATGCAGCGCAACAGCTTCATCACCCTGGGCGTCGATTGGGCCGACCTGGTCGAGCCGCGAACCTCGCCCAACGCCGTTGTCGGTGCGGTTGCGCCGACCGAGTACGAGACCACCGCGGCCCGCGCGGCCATCAGCCACGAGCTCAACCGTCTTCGCCTTTCGGGCGGCTATGCGTTCAAGAGCTTCGACTACGAAGACGGTCGCAATCCCGCCGGCGGGGCGATCACCCAGCAGTACCGCGACCGCGATGAACATGTGATCACCGCGCGGGCTGACTACGCTGTGAGCCCCGCGACGGCGATCTTCCTGGAAGTCAGCCGCAATGAGCGTGACTACCGTCTTAATCGTCCGGCGGTGACGCTGGTGCGGGATTCCGAGGGCTATCAAGCCCTCGTCGGCTCGAACTTCGAGCTTGGCGCGACCGCCCGGGGCGAAATCGCCGTGGGTTATCTGAGCCAGGAATATGATGATCCGACCCTGAGCGACATCGACGGGTTCGGCGCCCGCGCGCAGGTGGAGTGGTTCCCCACCCAGCTGACCACCGTGACCTTCACCGGGTCGCGGACGATCGAAGAAAGCGCCTCGCCGGGTTCGGCCGGCTACACCTCGGCCAATGTCGGCGTGAAGGTTGACCACGAGCTGATGCGCAATGTCATTCTGACCGGCAACCTGGCCCAAGGTAAGGACGACTATCAGGGCATCACCCGCGAGGATGATCGGTTCAACGCCGGCGTTGGGGCCACCTATCTGCTGAACCGGCATGTCGGCGTGACCGTCGCCTATAGCCACATGACCATGGACTCCAGCGGCGTCGGCGGCCAGGACTTCAAGGTGAACAAGGTCGGCGCGACGCTGGCCTTGCAGTTCTAGGTCTGACGGCCAGGCCCGTCCGGCCTGGCCGTTTCCCCTTCCCGGCGTCGTTCGGCCTTTTTATGGCCTCTGGCTTGCAGGCCTCTGTCGTTGCAAGGCCTGTTTCGGGACATCGATTTCCATGAATGCTTTTTCCCATCCCTCCGCAGACCCAAACGCCGAGGAGGCTGGAGGGATGTCGGGCGGCCATCGCGCCGGCGGCGGGCTGGCCGATCAGTTTGATCTCCGGCGGCTGTTCAACATCTTCCGTCGCCGTATTCGCCTGTTCGGCGCCGTCGCCGCGCTCGTCTTCCTCGCCGCCATCTTCATCACCTTCACCGCAACGCCCATGTATACGGCGACGGCCAATGTGATGCTCGACACGCGTCAAGAGCAGGTGGTCAATGTCGAGGCGGTGCTCTCGGGACTCCCGGCCGACTCGAGCGTCGTCGATACTGAAGTCGAGATCCTCAAGTCTCGGCGCCTGGCCGAGCGCGTGGTCAACGCCCTGCAGCTCGCCCAGGATCCGGAGTTCAACTCGGCGCTTGCGCCCCCGGGGGTGCTCTCCACCGTCAAGGACTCTGTCTTCGGCGTCTTCAGCTCGGCCAAGCCGCGGGATATCCCCGATGATCCGATCGCTCAGCAGAAGGCGCAGGAGCGCATCGTTGACGCCGTGCTCGGTCGTCTGTCGGTGCGACGGGCTGGTCTGACCTACGTCATCAATGTGAGTTTTGAGTCCGAAAGCCCGACCAAGGCCGCCACTATCGCCAACAAGTTTGCCGAGCTCTATCTTCTGGAGCAGCTGGAAGCGAAGTTCGATGCGACCCAGCAGGCCAATAACTGGTTGAATTCGCGCCTGGAAGGCCTGCGCCAGCAGGTGCTCACCGATGAGGCCGCGGTCCAGAACTACCGCATCGCCAATAACCTGCTCAGCGCTGCTGGCACCAATCTCACCGAAACCGAGATTTCAAATTATAATCAGAGCCTGGCAGAGGCCCGCGCCCAGGTCGCCGAGGACGAGGCCCGCCTGAGCACCGCGCGCAGCCAGCTCTCACGGGGTTCGTCTGGGGATGATTTGGGCGAGGCGCTCAGCTCGCCCGTGATCCAGCAACTACGCCAACAACGCGCCACCGTCTCGGCCAAGGTCGCTGACCTGCAAGGCCGTTACGGCGAGCGGCATCCGGAGATGCTCACCGCCAATCGACAGCTGGTCGACATCGACGCCCAGATCCAGGCGGAGATCCAGCGGATCATCTCCAACCTCGAAGCCAAGGTGCAGGTCTCGCGGCAGCGCGCTGGCGCTATCGGGGGCAGCCTCTCGAGCGCACGGGGCACCCTTGTGGGCAACAACCAGGCCCAGGTGCGGCTGAACGAGCTTGAGCGCACCGCCGAGGCCAGCCGCACGCTCTATGAGAGCTACCTGAACCGCTACAAGGAGACGAGCTCGCAGCAGGGCATTGAAGCGTCGGATGCTCGCGTGGTCTCATCAGCAACAATACCAACGGGCCAGAGCTCTCCGAACGAGAGGTTGAACCTCGCCCTTGGCCTCGTACTAGCAGCTGGGTGCGGGCTGGGCGCGGTGGTCCTCGCCGAGATGCTCGACTCTGGCCTCGCCACCGCCGAGGACGTCGAACATCGCCTGGACGTCTCCTACCTGGGGGCGGTTCCGCTGCTCGCCTCTGTGGCCGATGGCAAGAGCGGGGCCCCGATCGATTATGTGATCGACAAGCCTCTATCGAGCTTCGCCGAGGCCTTCCGCAATCTGCGCGCCTCGGTCATCTATTCTCGCTTGGGTGAAAGCGTGAAGGTGGTGGCGATCACCTCGGCCCTCCCGGGCGAGGGCAAGACCACCACCTCAGTGTGCCTGGCGCGCTCCGCGGCGCAACAAGGCCATAGTGTGATCCTGATCGACTGCGACCTCCGCCGTCGCTCGGTGAACCGGATGTTCGGCGCCGAGCCCACCAAGGGCCTGATTGAGGTGCTGGCGGGCGAGGCGACCCTCGACGAGGCGTTGACGATCGACAGCGTTACAGGCGTCCGCCTGCTGCCGCTGGCCAAGTCCAGTATGACGCCGAAGGACGTGTTCGGTTCGGCGGCCATGGATCGCCTGCTCGATCAGCTACGGCAGTCCTACGACCTGATCATCCTCGACACCGCCCCCGTCTTGCCGGTGGCCGACACCCGCGTTCTGGCACCCAAGGCCGATGTGGTGGTCTTCCTCGCCCGGTGGCGCAAGACGCCTCAGCACGCCATCGAGGCGGCGTTCCGTCTGCTGTCGGGCACCGGCGCTCACCTGGCCGGCGTCGCCCTGACCCAGGTCGATATGAAACTGCAGTCGAAGTACGGCTACGGCGACCCCGGCTACTACTACGCCGAATACAAGAAGTACTATGTGAGCTGAGCGGCTGGCCCGCGGCGCGGGCTAGCCCAAGGCTTTCAGGCTCAGCTGAAACAGCAGAGCCGCTGCGATCCAGAAGGATCCGCAGGTCAAAGCCACGAAGGCGACCGTCTTTCGCGCCGACCAAGGGGTCTGGATCGAAGGCGACAGAGACTCACGAAGCTGGTCTTGAAGCCGCCTTGCGGGGCTTTCGCCCCCGAGGTCCTCGGCCGACGCCAGTCTTGCTGAACGGCGTGCAGGCGCCGGCGAAGACGTAACAGGTGTATCGACCGCTTCTGCGATCTTAGGCTCAAGTTGGGCGCCCACGTCCGGATCCTCCGAGTGACAGGATCTCTACTAGCAAGGGGCGCCTAACAAACCGTCTCCAACCGGGTCCGCGGCCTACTGATGGAGCGAATTCTCTTCGAGGCTCCAGTCTATCTTAATTGAGTCTTACCGGCGTAACGAAGACGACACCAAGATCGCCCTATGATTGCAGGGCGAATTTCATCAAGGGGGTGGAATGCAGAAGGTTCTGGTCACCGGCGGGGCCGGCTATGTGGGCGCCCACACCTGCCTTCGGCTGTCTGAGGCGGGCTTCCTGCCGGTGGTCTATGACAATCTGAGCAATGGCCATGCGGCGTTCGTCCAGTGGGGCCCCCTGGAGATTGGCGACATCGGTGACGCCGCACGACTGGACGCCGTGTTCGCCGCCCACAGCCCCGTCGCCGTGCTGCATTTCGCCGCCCTGATCGAAGTGGGCGAGTCTGTCCGCCACCCGGACCGGTTCTACGAGAACAATGTCGCGGGCGCGCTATGCCTCATCACCGCCGCACGCCGAGCGGGCGTCGAGGCCATGGTCTTCTCCTCGACCTGCGCCACCTATGGCGAGCCCCAGCAGATGCCGATGGACGAGACCCATCCGCAGGCGCCGCTCAATCCCTATGGCCGCACCAAGCTGATGGTCGAGCAGATCTTGCGAGACTTCGATCGATACTCGGGCTTCAGATCGGTGGCCCTACGCTACTTCAACGCCGCCGGCGCAGACTCCGAGGGCCGGATCGGCGAGTGGCACACCCCGGAGACCCACGCCATTCCCCTGGCCATCGCTGCGGCCCAGGGCTCTAACGCCGGTTTCAAGATCATGGGGCGGGACTATCCGACCCGGGACGGCACCGCCGTGCGCGACTACATCCACGTCCTCGACTTGGCCGAGGCCCATGTGCTTGCGCTGAAGTACCTGCTGGCGGGCGGCGCCACCGAGGTCTTCAACCTCGGCACCGGCACGGGATCGACCGTTCAGGAGGTGGTCGACGCCGTGGCCCAGGTTTCGGGTCGCCCCTTCGAGGTGGCCGACGCCCCGCGGCGGGAGGGCGACGCCCCTGCCCTGGTGGCCGACAATCGCAAGGCTCGCGAGATCCTCGGCTGGAGCCCCAGGTTCGGCCTTTCGGAAATCCTTGAAAGCGCTTGGAAATGGCACACGCAAGGCCTTCCGGCCCTTCAGCGATCGTCGATATGACAGTTCTTGCCGCAGTGCACACTTTGGGCGCCTCAACAGGTGGCGCCGTGGCACAACACCATCCATAAGACGGCTCAACCCTGCGACGAAATTAGTAGATCGGCCTAGGGTCAGAGGGTAAAGACTGCGACAACCGTAAGGGGCTGCAGCGTGTATTTTTCCGACACGAAGAACATCACCCTCCAGACTACGGGCCTGACCGGCCTGCAAGGGGGCGCGTTGTACTCAGATCCCGCTGTAAAGGGCGGTCACAAGCTCAGCCTTGATATGTGTCGGTTTCTTGACATCGTCATTGCGCTGGCCGTGCTTCTATTCATCGCCCCGCTGATGCTGGTGATCGCCGGCCTCATCAAGCTGCAGGATGGCGGTCCGGCGCTATTCCGCCAATCCCGCATCGGCCAGGGCGGCGAGGCGTTCTACTGCCTGAAGTTCCGGACCATGGTCACCGACGCCGAAGTCCGACTCAACGCCCTGCTGGCGCGCGATCCTGAGGCCCGTCGGGAATGGGAGCAGGATCACAAGCTGCGGAAGGACCCGCGGATCACCGCCCTGGGCGCCTTCCTGCGCAAGTCGAGCCTCGATGAGTTGCCGCAGCTGTTCAACGTCCTGAAGGGCGAGATGAGCCTTGTGGGGCCGCGGCCCATCGTAACGGCGGAAATCCCCCGTTACGGTCGTTGGTTCGCCTATTATTGCGCGGTCAAGCCTGGCGTCACCGGCCTGTGGCAGGTGAATGGCCGCAACGACGTCTCCTACCGTCGCAGGGTCGCCCTGGATGTGCTCTATGCGCGCACGGTCGGCGTCCGGCGCTATGTGCAGATCATGGCCGCCACCGTGCCGGCCGTGCTCCTGCGCAGCGGCTCCTACTGAGCCGCACGCACTTTCGATCGTCTTCCGCGCGCGATGCCTGCGGCCAGTAAAAGTAAAATGCCGGGGCGGGGGCCTGGTGCGATATGTCTCAAGTCTTCGATCTCGCCGATGACGCCCAGTTGGCGTCCGATCTGGCCCGACAGGCCGGCATTCTGCTCCTGAAGGCGCGCGACCTCACCAGCATCACCGGCAAGCCGCTGGGCGCCCTGGGCGACGCGGTCGGCCAGCAGTTTCTCAGCCATTCTCTGCAGAGCCTGCGGCCGCATGATGCGGTGCTGTCCGAGGAGGCCACCGACGATGTCGCCCGGCTGGAGCGCTCGCGGGTCTGGATCATCGATCCCCTCGACGGCACCCGGGAATACTCCGAGGGACGCGACGACTGGGCCATCCATGTGGCCCTCTGCGTCGATGGCGAGCCGGTGGTGGGCGCCGTCGCCCTCCCCGCCCTCGATCTCGTACTCGACACCAGCACCCCGCCCAAAATGCCCGACGCGCCCGACGGCCTGAAGATCCTCGTCAGCCGATCGCGGCCGCCGGAGGTCGCCAGCCGGGCGGCCGAAATGCTCGGCGGCGAGCTGGTGGGCATGGGCTCGGCCGGAGCGAAGACCATGGCCGTGGTCCGCGGCGAGGCCCACGCCTATGTCCATGCCGGCGGCCAGTACGAATGGGACTCCGCCGCTCCGGTCGCCGTGGCGCTCGCCGCCGGCTTCCACGTTTCGCGCCTGGACGGCGCCCCGATGGTCTACAACCAGAAAGAAACCTACCTGCCCGACCTCGTCGTCTGCCGCCCGGAGCTGAAGGACCGGCTCATGGCAGCGGTGGGCACCTGAGATGAACCCTCAATTCAGATCGACAGTAGAATCCCATGGCTGAGCCAAAACGCCGCATCGCACTTGTCACGGGAATTACCGGACAGGATGGCACCTACCTCGCCGAACTCCTTTTAGAACAAGGCTACATAGTTCACGGCATCAAGCGACGTTCGTCGTCTTTCAATACCGGTCGGGTAGAACATCTTTACCAGGATCCCCACGAGCAAGATCAGCGCTTCATACTCCACTACGGGGATATGACAGACTCGACGAACCTGATCCGGATCGTCCAACAGTGTCAGCCCGATGAAATCTATAATCTCGCGGCGCAGAGTCATGTTCAGGTCAGCTTCGAGACGCCGGAATACACGGCTAACGCGGATGCGATCGGCGCGTTGAGGCTGCTCGAAGCCATCCGCATTCTGGGCATGGAAAAGACGACTCGGTTTTACCAAGCATCGACCTCGGAGCTGTACGGAAAGGTCCAGGAAGTTCCGCAGAGCGAAACCACCCCTTTCTATCCGCGAAGCCCCTACGCAGCGGCCAAGCTCTACGCCTATTGGATCGTCGTGAATTATCGCGAGGCGTACGGGTTACACGCCTCCAACGGCATCCTCTTCAACCACGAGAGCCCTCTGCGCGGCGAGACCTTCGTCACCCGCAAGATCACTCGTGCCGTGGCGGCGATCCATCATGGCTTCCAGGACCGGCTATATCTCGGCAACCTCGACGCAAGGCGCGACTGGGGGCATGCGCGGGAGTATGTTCGCGGCATGTGGCTGATGCTGCAGCAGGACGAACCCGACGACTATGTACTGGCCACGGGTGAGACCACTCTGGTGCGTGATTTCGTGACCTATGCTTTTTCGAAGGTCGGAATCGATATCGCCTGGGAAGGGGAAGGTGTCGCCGAACGGGGACTAGACGCGAAGACGGATCGCGTCCTGGTCGAAGTCGATCCGCGCTACTTCCGACCCACAGAAGTCGAACTGCTAATCGGCGACGCCTCTAAGGCAAAGGCCAAGCTCGGCTGGTCGCACGAGACCAAATGGCAGGACCTCTGCGCAGAGATGGTCGAGCAAGACCTCATTTTGGTTGCAAAGGAACAGCGTCGCCATGGCGAGTAACTCCGTTTACCCGCTTGCTGGAAAGCGGGTGTGGGTTGCTGGCCACCGGGGCATGGTGGGAGCTGCGATCGTCCGTCGCCTAGCTGACGAAGACTGCGAAGTCCTGACGGCTGGCCGCGACGAGCTGGACCTCACGAATCAGCAGCAGACCCGCGACTGGGTGGCGGCCAAGCGGCCCGACGCCATCTTCATGGCTGCTGCCAAAGTCGGCGGAATCCTAGCGAACGACAGCTATCCGGCGGACTTTCTCTACGACAACCTGATCATTGCGACCAATGTGACCGAAGCGGCCCATCGCGCCGACGTCGGCAAGCTCCTGTTCCTGGGATCCAGTTGCATCTATCCCAAGTTTGCGCCGCAGCCGATACCGGAAGAGGCGCTCCTGACGGGCCCGCTTGAGCCAACCAATGAGTGGTACGCAATAGCCAAGATCTCAGGCATCAAGCTGGCCCAGGCCTACCGCCGACAGCACGGTCGGGACTACATCTCGGCCATGCCTACCAACCTGTATGGGCCGGGCGACAACTTTGATCTAGACAGTAGCCATGTGGTCCCTGCGCTTATTCGAAAGGCACATGAGGCGAAGGTTTCAGGCGCGCGCTCCCTGACTGTCTGGGGCACAGGTTCGGTGCGGCGCGAGTTCCTTCATGTGGACGACTGCGCCGACGCGTTGGTACACCTGATGCTCAGCTATTCGGCCGATGAACACGTTAACGTCGGGTCGGGGCACGATCTCACCGTCTTGGAGCTAACCCACCTCGTCTGCGATATCGTGGGGTTCGAGGGCCAGATAGTCCACGACCTAAGCAAGCCGGACGGCACCCCACGGAAGCTGATGAGCGCCGATCGACTAAGGGCGAGCGGTTGGACGGCCCGAAGGGACCTTCGCGAAGGCCTGACCGATACATACGCCTGGTTCATGGCCCAGCATGGCAAGGTGAGAGGTACCAGAGCGTGACGGTATACTCCCCTTCCCGCGTCGACTTGCTGGTGGTTACACGGCACTATAGCCCTGAACCGACGGGAAGTGCCCCGCCAATGCAGGAGATAGCCGAATGGTTCGCAGCTAAGGGAAAAGCCGTGAGGGTCGTAACGGTGCGGCCGAACTACCCGGGCTCCCATATCTTTGACGGCTACGAGGATGGCCAGCACGACAACAAGCTGGAAGCAGGCGTCCTGGTGAGGCGCCTCCCGACGACACCAGTCCGAGGCTCGGCAATGATGTCGCGTTTAGGGCCGGAGCTCACATTCTTAATTCGACTAGCTGCAGCACGCATTTCAGGTGCGGAGCGCCCATGCCCGGCTGTCATTTCGCTTTGTCCTTCGATCTTGACGGTCTTGGGAACTATTCCGTTACGAGCGCGCGGCGGCCGACACGTGGCGGTAGTCCACGACATTCAATCAGGTCTCGGCTCGGCCTTAGGGGACGGCTTTACTCGCGCGCTGATGCCGATCTTGCGATGGCTCGAGCGCTGGACGTTAAACCAGGTCGATACAGTGATCGTCCTGTCTGAAGAGATGCGGCGTCATCTGCGGGCCTTGGGAGTTCTCTCACCCATTGAAGTTCAGCCGCCAACAGTAAACACACAGTTCATCAGGCCACTCCCTGAGCCGGTTGGCCCCTTCACGCTGATGTATAGCGGCAATCTCGGCCGCAAGCAGGGCCTAGGACAGGTGCTTGATCTCGCCCAGGAGCTGCACCGCCGGAAGGCCGGCGTTCAAATTATCATCCGAGGGAGCGGTGCAATGCGCGACGCCCTAGTCAGGGAGGCAGCCGAAATCGGCCTCACGAACCTTCGTATTGAGGATCTAGTCCCGCGGGAACAAATCCCAGTGTCGCTAGCCGAGGCCCACCTGCACCTAGTGCCGCAGATCGCTAGCGGGGGCGACTTTGCCGTTCCCAGCAAAATCTATTCGATAATGTCGGCTGGTCGGACATTTGTTGCCACAGCCGCACGTGGATCAACACTTGCAACGCTAGCACAGCAAACAGGCGCATTTATCTGCTCGTCTCCCCAAAATGTCGGTGAGTTTGCAGACAACGTCGAGCTACTCGCTAGATCTCCGGAACTTAGACAACGCATGGCATCAGCAGGACGTCAATATATCGAGAATTACGCCGATACATCAGTCGTAATGACTTCATTCTCCGAAATACTTTTCTCGAGATAGCCTGATTCTTTTAGATATTCGATTTCGAAACCCACTCAAATTATAAATACTACCCTCCAGACAACTCGGTAGTGAAAACTCTGCATCTGCCTCTGGCAGGCTATCCAAACATCTTTCCGTAGGTTTTTAGATGGATGCCATGAAAATCTTATTCGTGACAGATCACGTCATACTTTCCCCCAACCGGGCAACGCTACATTTTACAGCGATTGAGGCCAGCCGAGCAGGTCACTCAGTAACCGTTCTTACCACGGGTTTGAGCTTCTTATCAATTCTAAGACGGGATTACCGCCTTAGATATTACAAACTGTTCAATCAGTCAGTGGACTACCACGGCATCAAGAGCTTAATTCAATGGTCTATTATTCACCCGCAAAATCTCAAGTCTTCCGCATTAAATTCGCTCGCCCGACAATTGATGTCAGGTTACCACATTAACCCGACTCTGGACCGACATTTAGGCGATTCATTTGATCGAATTGTTGTCGAGAGCGGCGTGTCTGTATCTATCTATCCGGAACTAAAGCGCCGGTATCCCGCGGCAAAGTTTACTTATCTTGTCAATGATGATGTTCTTACACTGCGAATGCACCCGATAGTAATCGAATCCGACCGGTATATGCATGCTGATTGCGACGACGTCGTGATATGCGCACCACTACTCGCTGAAAGATATACTAAAGGGCGACTTGTCGAACACGGCATTGATCGTGATGCTTTTGATAAAGTATATTCATCCCCTTATACGGATGGTCGCCAATCAATTGTGTCGATAGGCACGATGCTAAATGACGACGATCTACTCACCTCACTAGCCGAGACGCTCAGTGATTGCGATATCCACGTTATAGGGCCCCGCCCTCGATCTAACGTTCCAGTTAACTTGATTATGCACGGAAGGCTACCGTTCGAGAGAACAATCCCATTCATTCAACACGCCGACGTTGGTCTTGCTCCATATAAATGGCGCCCCAATAGCGAGTATCTTGCTGAGAGCAGCTTAAAAATTAAGCAGTATGAGTATTGTGGAATACCTGTAGTTTGTCCCGATTTTGCCGTTGGCCGATATAGTCAGAGGATCGGTTATAGAGCTGGCAACTTAAATTCAGCTCGGGACGCGATAAATACCGCCTTATCTGTAGGTAGATCCCCCACCGGCCTCGGCGCAAGGGGCTGGGACGAAATCACTGCTCTTATACTGGATGACTCCAATGGGATTTAATGTCTCAACCTTCTTCCTAAATCCAGGAAAACAGGGGGGAGTGGAGCACTATTACTACAACCTCAGGCGAGGTTTTCAGATGGCCGGAATTACTTTTGTAGAGCGCGGTCGCACGCCGGGAAATAGTAGGTTTGGACGATTCTTTGGGGAGCAGTTATCTATTTTTAAGAACGAGCTAGATAACTTATTACTTCCAAACTACTTTGTTCCGCCATTTGTGCCGCGTCGGATAGCAGTTACAGTTGTAGTCCACGACCTCCTTTTCCGATCACGCCCCCACTCCATTCCGCTTAGCAAGGTACTATGGCAACGATTTTGCTTTCTTGTTGGCATGAGGCGCGCCGATCGAATTATCTGTATATCTGAGTTTACGAGATCGGAGTTGGAAACATACTACGGGCCCCTGGTAGCCTCTAAGGTATCAGTAATTCATAACCCTATAGATCCGAAACGGTTCGTTGAGACCAGATCCGGTCAATCTAATTCAGCGGAACGGAAGCACTTTCTGTGCCTATCAGCAGGATTTGAGCACAAGAATGTTTCTTTCCTGGAGGAGTTGTTCTTGACCGATCCCAGATTGTCAGGATGTAATCTAGTTATCGCGGGGGCTCGAGCTGCGGAACTAGGTAGAGGATCAATTAAATCGCAGTCCCTCAAGAGCGCCAATCCAAGTGGCCATAATGTTCGCTACACTGGCTACGTCAGCGACGACGAATTGCAATCTTTGTTTTCTGAGTCGATTTCTTTTCTATTTCCTTCTGTATACGAGGGATTCGGAATGCCCGTATTTGAGGCGTTGCTGGTTGGGTTAAATGTAGTGTGCCATCGCGTCGGGGCGATCGAAGAAATCGTCGGTGATCTCGTCGATTTTGTTGATGTAGTAAATGACCGAGATGCTTGGGTCCGTTTAATTATCAATTCTGCTAGCCGAACCCCGCCAACGCATGAAGCTGTGGCTGCGAGACTCGCGGCTCTGCAACCCGAAGCTATTGCTCGGCAGTATTATGATGTCGTAACGGCTGGGGTTTTCTGAATTCTTGTCCGCTAATTTGGCATTCAGGCTGTGGGCCGCATCTAATTATCTCATATTGTGGCTTAGCATGCCGACGAAGAAGGGTTGAGGCTTCAACTAGTTCCAGGTTACTGCTTTTGACCTGCCCTGAGCCGATCCCCAAAAGCTGGATCGTTCTGAGCTAGAGTTTTCCGCGCCGTTGACCTTGCCCCCAACCTTGGACCAGGTCGGGCCGGGATTTCTCGCCGGTCAGGCGTCGGGTGGGCCATGTGTCCCGGCGCCATTCATGAGCTCGATCGGGCACTTGTCGCCGATCGCGCTGTGGGGACGATGTTCGTTGTAGTCCTGCCGCGACTTCGCCTGTCAGTGGCTCCTCGAGCCCGACATGCCGCACCGATATCGCCCCGATCAGAGCAAAGTCGTTCTCGCTGCGGAAGGCGACGGCCCCAGACTTGTGGCACACTGTGATCCGGCGAACCCCACTGCCTGGCGCCGTAATCCAATGTACGCTCTGCTCAAGCAACAGGCTCAGGCCACCTGGGGTACTGGCGCAACTGTGGTCGCCAAGGCAGGCCTGAGGCTCTGGCTCATTGCACCCGAGCAGGATATCGATCTTGGCGAGGTAGATCCCAGGTCGCCTTTCAAGATCGAACAGACGGATGGGGGAGCTGTCGCAGTGACGGTGCTTACGCCCATCGCAGAGGAAGATGATGTGGAGGCGGCGCTGACGGCGCTGCGCAATGAGTCTCGACTGGATTAGGAGCCCGAAATATTGCTTGGGGGACCGTAGACAGGTCTGCCCCGCGTCGGTCCTTGCGCTTCCCCAAAGCTCGGCGGCCCGGTTGCGGACCATTTCAGCAAGCCGAGCTTTAACCTCCACCGCCGCCTTCCGTTGCCAGGCCTGCGCCCACAGTTTCGACGCGCCGCTTGAGGCCGTCATTGCGCGGCTGGAGCTAAGCCGGCTAGGCGGGCCACAGACGGGCGTCCGGGACGTTGCGGGGCTCTCCCGGCGTCCCTGCAATAGGTGCGGCGCAAGAGAGTGGGAGCCCCGGCCGGCAGCAGGTAAGTATGTTGACGGGACAATTCCTCGGCGGCTTTGAGGCGCCTTTGGCTACGGCGCAAGGTTTGAGGTGCCAAGCTTAGCCGCCTGCAGGGCAGGTCGGATCTGGGCCCATCGCGCTCGCACTTCGCGAAGAAACGGGGTTGCCATTGCTTCAGCTATTCCGATGTCGACCATGGACGTTGGTATCGACCACGCCATCAATGCGGCCTCGCGCTCTGCCACCATTCGGCTGCAAACGTCGGGGACATCTATATCCGGCCAGTTAGAGCCTCGCTCCCGCTCCCTCTCGTAAAGGCTCGGGTAGAGCGAGCAGAACATTTTCAATCGAATCAGCGCGGGCGGATGCGTTCGCGGGCGGTAGTCCTCTTCTATCCCGGGATCAAAGAACTCAAAGAATAGTTGCGCCAAGCTGCCTCCAGCGACCACAAGGCGCAGCGCCGATTCAATCTCACTACCGCTATTGATGTCGAGATTGCTAGCTCCCCCTCCGGAAACTGAGAGGTTGTGCAATGCCGCGAAGGCGTCGGCGTCAAACTCTAGCGTGCGCCGGGTTAGCCTAACATCTGCATCGATCTCTGGTGCCGTCTCATCGATTACTCCGTGGCCGTAAACACCAGATGCAAGGTGACCATTGATGATGTGACCGAGCTCGTGCAGAACGACAAAATTGATGGCCGTCGCAGCTAGCATATCCCGGAGGACCTGCTGCCTCTGCAAGAGCGGGGTCATTTCGCAATGCAGGATGTGAGCTAACCCGAAATAGCGGTTGGGCCAGCTCTGCAGAGGAAGCGGAGGTAAATGGTCCTGAACTAGAAACCGACCGGTAACTGAAAGATATGAGGCCGCGGCGTAAAAACCCGATATCAGCCCTCGCGTTAGCAGAACGAATGGCAATTCGCCCGGCGGGCAAAAGGCGTAAGCCGCAGGCCGCGGGTGCGCCGCAATCCCAAACTTGATTTGTTCGGATGTCCCCGTGCGCTCGCAGGCGTGATTGATTGTCCCGGCGATACCGTGAGCAACATTCGACTCCTCGACCTAGTCTAGCGTCAGAAGCGGGCAAGCCAAGCCTACCGCAAGGAGTCGGTTTTCAACTATGGCGTTTGTCGCCAGATAACGCTCAATCAACATCGGCAACCCTATCAGCGCGGTCCATGCGTCGATGCTTTAAGCTCGTCATCTCTGGATCAGGCGTGGTCCCAGGTCAGCCATCCTGGGCGCGCCACTTCTTCCGAAATACCTGGAAACTCTGCCGCGTCGCCGGCGGCGAGGCGGCGGCTTGCGCTACGCCTCCGCCGCCTTCTCGCCGGGGACCTCTGTCTCGTCGCCCAGGGTGTTGCGGATGTAGAGGATCTTCACCATCACGAAGAGCACCACCAGCAGGGGCGCGGCGAAGATCACGCCCAGCGGGCCAAACAGGACGCCGAAGCCCAGGACGGCGAACAGGGTCAGGGCCGGGGGCAGGGCGACGGCCCGCTTCTGGATCAGCGGGTAGGTAAGGTTGCTCTCCACCTGCTGGACGATCACATAGACCAGGATCGCCCAGACCACCATCATCGGACCCTCCTGCAGGGCCAGCATGACCGCGGGAATCACCGAAACCACCGGCCCGACAATGGGCACGAAGGCGGCGATGGCGGCGAACAGGCCGAGCGCGACCGGCGAGGGCAGGCCGATGACCGAGACGCCGATCCAGGTCAGCACGCCGACAATGGTCATCGAGACGAACTGGCCCAGAAGCCAGCGGCGCAGGGCCACGCCGGTGACGTTCATGGCGTGACGCACGGGCTCCCGCGGGCCTGCGGGAATGAGGCTGAGCAGGCCATCGCGCGACGACCGCGGGCTGGTGGCCAGGTAGATGCCGGCGAATATCACCACCACCAGGTTGGTCACGGCGCCGGCCACGGTCATGGCGTAGCCGCCCACCCGACCAAGGATGCTCTGGATGGGACCCGCCGCCTGGCGGGCGGAGGCCAGATCGAAGGTCTGGACCTGAGCCATGAAGTCGGCCGGCAGGGGCAGTCCGGCCAGGCGCGCCTGCACCTCTTCGGCCGACTGCGGCAGGCTTTCCAGCAGCTCCTGCACCTGCTCGGCCACGGTGGCGCCGAACAGCCAGCCGGCGCCCGTCAACAGGCTGACAATCAGCAGGCCGGCCGCCAGCAGGGACAGCCCCTCGTTCAGGGGCGTTAGCTTTTGGATCGGCGAGCCCAGGGCGCGGAGCAGCACGGCCACCAGGATCGCGCCGAACGCCAGCAGCATCACGTCGATCAGCTGCCAGGCCACCAGCAGCACGATCCCGACACCGACCAGGAACAGCACCCGGCGCACGAAGACCGGGGAAAGTGAGGTCGCCTGGGGCGTCTTGGCCGGGGCGTGCGGTTCAGATTCGGCCAAGGCGTGTATTCCCGTTCGAATTTAAGGGGTCAATAGCCGCCGATAACCGGCAGGATCTCGCCTGTGATGTAGCTCGACATCTGGGGGGACGCCAGGAAGACATAGGCTGGGGCCAGCTCCTCGGGCTGGGCTGGACGGCCCATGGGGACGCCGGACCCGAACTTGCTGACATCGGGCCGGTCGGCCGGGTTCAGCGGCGTCCAGACCGGACCTGGGGCCACCACATTGACGCGGATTCCCTTGGGCATGAGCTGGGCCGACAGGGACCGGGCGAAGGCGTGGATGCCACCCTTGGTCATGCCGTAGTCGAGCAGCTCGCCAGCCCCCTGCAGCCCGACCACCGAGCCGGTCATCACCATGGCGGCGCCCGGCTTCATGTGGGGCGCAGCGGCCCGGGCCATGTAGAAATAGCCGTAGAGGTTGGTCTTGATCGTCCGGTCGAAGTGGGCGTCGGTGATCTGCTCCAGATCGTTGGCGTGCTCCTGGAAGGCGGCGTTGTTCACCAGGACGTCAAGGCGGCCGAAGGCCTCCAGGGTCTTGGCCACCGCATGGCGGGCATAGTCTGGATCGGCCACATCGCCCGGCAGCAGGATCGCCCGGCGGCCTTCCTTCTCCACCGCCGCCTTGGTGGCCTGAGCGTCCTCGTCCTCGTCGAGATAGCCGATGGCCACGTCGCAGCCCTCCCGGGCGTAGAGCACCGCGACGGCTCGGCCGATTCCGGAATCGGCGCCGGTGATCAGGGCCGCGCAGCCCTCGAGCTTGCCCGAACCCTTGTAGAAGGGGGCGTCATACATGGGCTCAAGCTTCAGGTCGGCTTCAAGGCCGGGCTTCTTCAGATGCTGCTGGGGCAGGGGCGGGACGGGATATTCCCGGGCCCCGGCCTGCATGGCCTTGGGTTCCTCGCCTGAGTTGGAGGCGGCGTCCTGGCGGTCGATGCCGGCCTGGATGTCCCGCTCATCGCGAGCCACGCGCTCGGCGTCTTTCCGGAAGGTGTCTGGCTTTTGGTCGGTCATGGCGCGTCCCTTTCTGACCGATCCCCAATCCGCCGGAGCGCTCGAGGGTTCCAGACCGCCGGGAAGGTGGCGCGGCTAGCGGTCGAACTTGGTGGACAACACGATGGAGGAATTGGTCCGCTCCACGCCGGCCAGGGCGCCGATCTCGTCGATCAGGGCGTCCATGGCCGCCACGTCGGCCGCCGACACCATGGCGATCAGGTCGAAGACCCCGCTCACAGACTGAAGGCGCCGCACGCCGGGCATCTTGCGCATGGCCGTGGCCACCAGGCCGGCGGCCTTCGGCTGGACCGTCAACATGACGAAGGCGTGGATCTGGCTCTGCTCATGCGCCTGGGAGGTGCGCACGGCGTAGCCGGCGATCACCCCTCGGCGCTCAAGCCGGGCGATCCGGCTCTGCACGGTGGTGCGCGACAGGCCAAGGCTGCGGGCCAGCTCGGCCACCGGGGCTCGGGCGTTTTCCTGCAGGCGCGCCAGCAGGTGCTGATCCAGGTCATCCATGGTCATTACGCCGTAATGAGGTGGCAGATCGCCGAGAATATGGTGCAATTTCGCCGATACCACAATTGATACCGCCGCGCTGGCCGGTGACCCTGGCCCATCACGTCTCGGCCACAGGATCAGACACCATGCGAAAGATCGCCGTTGTCGGCGCCGGCAAGATCGGCTCGGCCATTGTCGACATGCTGCGCACCTCGGGCGCCTACCAGGTGGCCGTCATCGATCAGGACGAGGCGCGGCTGGCCGGCCTCAGGGCGGGCGAGGGCGTGGAGCGGATCTGCGTCGATGTTCGCGATCCCATCGCCCTGGCGGCGCGGCTGGAGGGGGTCTTTGCGGTGATCAGCGCCGCGCCCTATCAGCTCACCGTGCCCATCGCCCAGGCGGTGAAGGCGGCCGGCGCCCACTATCTCGACCTGACCGAAGACGTGGCGTCCACCCGGCAGGTGCGCGCCCTGGCTGAGGGCGCAGGCGGGGCCTTCATCCCCCAGTGCGGCCTGGCGCCCGGCTTCATCAGCATCGTGGCCATGGACCTGGCGCGCCGGTTCGATGAGGTCCATGAGGCGCGCCTGCGGGTCGGCGCCCTGCCGCGCTATCCCACGGGGGGTCTGAACTACAATCTGACCTGGAGCACCGAAGGGGTCATCAACGAGTACTGCGAGCCCTGCGAGGCCATCGTCCAGGGCGAGCGCCGCAACGTCGCCCCGCTGGAGGGGCTGGAGGCCTTCGCCCTCGATGGCGTCGCCTATGAGGCGTTCAACACCTCCGGCGGCCTGGGCAGTCTGTGCGACACCCTGGCGGGGCAGGTGCGAAACCTGAACTATCGAACCATCCGCTATCCCGGCCACGGCGCCATCATGCGCACCCTGCTGAACGACCTCGCCCTGCGCGACCGCCGCGACCTGCTGAAGGACATTCTGGAGCACGCGGTGCCGGCGACCCTGCAGGATGTGGTGATCGTGTTCGTCACGGTCAGCGGGCTGAAGGCCGGGACGCTCATGCAGGAGACCTATGTGAACCGCGTCTACGCCCAACCGGTCGACGGGCGGCCGATGAGCGCCATCCAGATCACCACGGCCGCCTCGGTGTGCGCGGTGGCCGACATGCTGGCCGAGGGCGACCTGCCGCAGAGCGGCTTTGTGCGGCAGGAGGACATCCCCCTCGACCGCTTCCTCGCCAACCGCTTTGGCCGCTGGTACGCCGACGATGATCACGCCCGCCGCACGGCCTGAAGGATGCCCATGACCCTGTCTCTCCAGCCCGCGCCCACCCTGGGCGCCGCCGCCGATGTCGCCGCCACCCTCGAAGGCCTGGGCGTGGCGCAGAGTCTGTGGCGCGGCGGCCGCCGCGAGGTCGTCTCCCCGGTCACCGGCGAGCGGGTGGCCGAGGTTCATGACGCCAACGCCCAGGCCGTGGGCGCGGCCGTCGGCCGCGCGCACGAGGCCTGGCTGGCCTGGCGCAGGGTTCCGGCGCCGCGGCGGGGCGAGCTGGTCCGGCTGCTGGGGGAAGAGCTGCGGGCCGCCAAGACCGACCTGGCGCGGCTCGTGACCCTGGAGGCCGGCAAGGTGGTCTCGGAGGGCCAGGGCGAGGTCCAGGAGATGATCGACATCTGCGACTACGCCGTGGGGCTCTCGCGCCAGCTCTTTGGCCTGACCATCGCCACCGAGCGGCCCGATCACCGCATGATGGAGACCTGGCATCCGCTCGGCCCGATCGGCGTGATCACCGCCTTCAACTTCCCCGTCGGCGTCTGGTCGTGGAACGCAGCCCTGGCGCTGGTCTGTGGCGATCCGGTGGTCTGGAAGCCTTCGGAGAAGACGCCGCTGACCGCCCTGGCCGTCCAGGCCGCCTTCGAGCGCGCCGCCGCCCGTTTCGGCGATGCGCCAGCCGGTCTGTCCTGCGTGCTGATCGGCGGGCGCGAGGTGGGCGAAGCCCTGGCCGACGATCCGCGCCTGCCCCTGGTTTCGGCCACCGGCTCCACGGCCATGGGCCGGGCGATCGGGCCGCGTCTGGCGACGCGCTTCGCCCGCGCCCTGCTGGAGCTGGGGGGCAACAACGCGGCCATCGTCACCCCCTCGGCCGATCTCGACCTGACCCTGCGGGGCGTGGCCTTCGCCGCCATGGGCACCGCGGGCCAGAGGTGCACCAGCCTGCGCCGCCTGTTCGTGCATGAGGATGTCTATGACGCCTTCATGCCCCGGCTGAAGGCGGCCTACGCCTCGGTCGCGGTCGGCGATCCCCGGGCCGAGGGCGTCCTGGTGGGGCCGCTGATCGATGAGGCGGCGGGTAAGGCCATGGCGCGGGCTCTGGATGAGGCGAAGGCCGCCGGTGGCGTCGTGCATGGCGGCGTGCGTCTGGACGGCCCCGGCGTCTATGTCCGCCCCGCCCTGGTGGAAATGCCGGACCAGGGCGAGGTCATGCTGCGGGAGACCTTCGCGCCGATCCTCTATGTGGTCCGCTATCGCGACCTGAACGCGGCGATCGCCGCCCAGAACGCCGCCCCCCAGGGCCTGTCGTCTTCGATCTTCACCCTGGACCTGCGGGAGGCCGAGCGCTTCCTCTCGGCCGACGGCTCGGACTGCGGCATCGCGAATGTGAACATCGGCCCGTCCGGCGCCGAGATCGGCGGGGCGTTCGGCGGCGAGAAGGAGACCGGCGGCGGGCGTGAGGCCGGCTCGGACGCCTGGAAGGCCTATATGCGCCGGGCGACCAATACGGTGAACTATGGCGCGACCCTGCCGCTGGCTCAGGGCGTCCGCTTCGACATCTGAGACCGCCGCGTCCGGGGCTCAGCGCCCCTGGGCCGCGCGCATGGCGGCGGCCTTGACCCGGTCGGGCAGGGTGGTGAACCAGGCCTGGGGCGAGAGGCGTTCCGCCACCCGTCGGCGGCCCGCCGCGGCCAGCGCCGCCCGGCGTCCGGGGCCCGCGCGCAGGCCGGCCAGGGCCTGTGCGGCGTATCCGATGTCCGGTTCGGCCCAGCTCTGGCCGGCATAGAGCCCCTGGGGGTCCTCGACCGGGGTGCGGCCCGCCGGGACCATCAGGGCCACCTCGTCGTCGAGGAAATCGGTCACCCCGGACCAGGCGGTGGCCAGGACCGGGGTCCCCAGGGCCAGGGCCTCGGCGGGCGTCAGCCCAAAGCCCTCCGACCGGTGCAGCGAGATCAGCACGTCGGAGCCGGCGATCAGGGCCAGGACATCGGCATAGGGCCAGACCGCGTCGATGATCTCCACATTGGCCGGCGCCCCGGCCCGGAGCCTGGCCATCGCCTCGGGATGCTGGCCGCCGTTCTGGGTCTTGATCACCAGGCGCACGGCGAGATCATCTCCGAAGGCCCGGGCGAAGGCGGCCATGGCCCCTTGCGGGTTCTTGCGGGCCTGGGAGGAGTTGAAGTCGAACAGGGCGAGCGCCTGGAAGGCCGCCCGCCGCGGGGCCGGGCGCACGTCCTCATAGTCTTCCAGGAACAAGGGGTGAGGCACGACCCGCACCGGCGCCCGGGCGCCGGCCAGGCTGGCGGCCACGAACCGGCTGGGCGCCCAGACCTCATCGACCATGGCGGCGTCCTTCCGCCACTGGGGCGGGGCGACCGGCAGCTCCCAGGCCCAGTAGCCGTAGCGGGGCCCGATCACCCGCCGGGGGCCCATCTGACCCAGGGCGGCCAGAAGCTCCGGTGGGTTGAGGTGGAAGATCCAGGCCGCCGCCGGGGTCGGCGGGGGGCCTTGCGGGCTCCAGGTCAGGGCCGCCCCGGCGGCGTCGATGCGCTCCACCGGAACGCCCAAGGCTTCGAAAGCCCGGGCGGCCAGCCGGGCGGAGGCGGCGATGCCGTGGGAGCCGGAAAAATAGCCGACGATGCGGATCGGCCCGCCGTTCGGCGCCTCGGCCCCATGGGGCTTGCGGGCCTGGGCGCGGACATGGGCCTCCAGCATCGGGGCCAGCACGGGCTGGGCCATGCGGCGGACGGGCTCCGGCGCCAGGCCCCGCCAGGCGTTGCGAACCTGGCCGAGCAGGCTCACAGGCCGATCAGCCCAGCGATCTGGGCTTGCAGCGGGGTCTCGGCC
>Ga0208316_1000511_pt1 | contig 32279 bp, 23 predicted proteins | sample MalvireepMed_231_FD_184240 | JGI IMG/M metagenome (GOLD analysis project Ga0208316, IMG submission 184240) | Marine viral communities from the Global Malaspina Expedition - Malaspina viral metaG DeepMed_231 (SPAdes) (version 2) | ecosystem: Environmental > Aquatic > Marine > Oceanic | place... | reverse complement strand
TCTGAGAACCGTTCATCCGTTGGAGATGCCACGTAATTAAGAATCGACCACGCAGACAGCATTCCCATCACGGTCGTTTTGCCCGTACCTGTCGCCATTTTGCACGCATATCGGGTGAACGCACGAAACCCAGCTTCCCTTGAGGACTCGCCAGGATGGTCCACAGGGATCTCTGGCATCCCCATCAGGTAAACGTCGCTCGCCTCAACCAGGAAAATTACTGTCTCAGCGGCTTCCACCTGCGCATAGAACAGTCGCTGTTTCCGGAGCGTCCCATCCCCTTGCCACAGAGACAAAAGCTCTTTGGTTACGGCAGATGCGCCGTCATATGGAACACCGGTCAGTTTTCCCGTACGCCATTCCTTGATGCGATGGCGAATCCAATTCACAAGAGGAATATCTTCTTGCTGGCCAATACCAAGATCACCCTCAAGGCTCAATTGATCCTTGACCTTCCGGTTACGACCACTGCTTTCAGGAACGCGATAGAAATAGCTGGCGGGGCGTCTACCGGCCGCCTTTACAGGCTGTTTTCCCTTCTCAATTTGCCAGTAAAATGCTGGCTCTTTGAAGGGCGAGTTGATGATTGGCGACTCAATTTCATTCGATGCAATTGGGTCTGGGACATTCGCCTGGGTCATGAGCTAGCCTCCGACTCATCTCGTACCACCATAAGTTCGTTGCCCCGATCGTCAATAACCTTCACAGCAATTCGCTGGTGCTGACCGAGCACAAACGGCTCGGATACCGTTCCGGCAAGATGGTCCCATACGGAGCTATCAAACTTGGCTTTCAATGATTTCTGCAAGTTGTCCCACGCAGACGTCTTGGGGAAGAACACCTGGCGGGCTACGAAAGCCATACCGTTATAGTCCGTATCCAGCATCCAGCATGGCAGGTTGTCTGCTTTAACAGACTCCGTTTCCAAATCCTGAGGCCGGAAAATATCGAGACCTCGCAGTTCAACCTCATAGAGTTTGGTTCCGTCTGGAGAATTGTCGCCCGTAGATCGAAGATCCAAATCCGGTAGACCAGTAATGGAAAAGACTTCCGATGACTTGCTCGTTTTCAGCAGGTCTGACATAACCACATCCGGAGTGACCGAAACGTATGTACAAGGAAGCTTCAATTTTCCGCGATTTTCAATGAGCTCGCGTGCCTTTGCTTGGATGGCAAACCCGAAGAAATATAGAGCATCAAACTTGGCAAACCATGCCTCTCTGGCCGCCTCCAGCACTGCCCCCGAATCAATAGCACCATCCTGGGGACCAAACATTACCGCTACTCGATGGATATCACCGTTCTGTTCGATTGCTTCAGCATGAAGGTGTTCGTAGTCTGTACCTAATGGCCTAACACTCTCAAATTCAAGGGACTTATTGCCTGGCAGACGCAATGTCTTACTCTGACGTAAAACCTCGATCATGCGATCCAAATACTTTCTTGGATCATCGTAAGTAGCAGCATTTTCTTTAACGGACTGTGACTCATCGAGCAGGGCGCCTGCAGCTTGAATTGTTGCCTCAACAGTGAATGGACCACATACTCTGGTTGTTTTGTTATTGGTCTCAGGCCTGTCAACTAACGTAACTAGCTCCGGTTCCTCATTGTTAGCAATTGACTTTAGTGTGATCCGAGGAACAAGCCCACCAACCTCCTCCCCATTTTTGTTCTGTTTCCGGGTATATACGAAACCACCTTCCGGCCCCTTTGCTGGATCTTTTAGCTCGTACCAGGGGAGAGTAGCCGTTAACAGTCGCTGACGAGCAATTGCGAGAGGCACCCTTGATGTATCGCAAGAAATCCAACGCCTTCCCCATTGTTCGGATACATAGGCTGTTGAGCCCGATCCGCAGGTGGGATCAAAGACAAGATCACCGGGCTCTGTAGCCATAAGCATGCAGCGCTCAATTACTCTTGTATTCGTCTGAACTACATAGCTCGGGCGCTGCTCTCCATGTAAGTCCGTCCATATATTGTTGTAACTTACATAGGGCCAATCGTCCCAAAAAACGACCCCACCAAGAGAATTACCTTTCCCTCCGAACAGGCGGTTCGCCTCTGCCAGCCTATCTAAGCCTTCTGGGACATCAAAACGCCACTGCGCATTACTACCACACTTCCTCTCTTTACCATCGAAAAAGTAGGGAACACTTCTTGTCTTGCTATAGTGTTGACTCACGACAGGATAATCAGTTCGTGCCCACTTCCAGCCTTCAGCGATTAATCGGTCAATATCATCACCCGAAAGTTTAGATACACGAACAATTTCGCCATCTGGGGATACTAAACTTTTATATTTACCTGCATCCTCTGGATCAGGACGGCGGTAATAAAGCTGCTTTGGTTTAAATTTACTCGAATCTTTAGCCGCCCAGATAATGAAGTCATTAACTGGGTGAGTTGTTGCCGTAGCGCTTTTCTTTTTGAACACAATCGTTACGAGATAGTTTTCTGTACCAAAGACCTCGTGAACCAGAGTCCTCACTTCTGTGTAAGTCTCATCAGATATCTGAACGAAAATACTTCCAGAATCTGAGAGAAGCTCTCTTGCCAATAAGAGTCGATCTTTAAGATAGGTAAGATACGAGTGCATCCCTAATTCCCAAGTGTCCCGATACGCCTTAACCATTTCAGGCTCTCGGGTCATCTGAGAATCTTGACCATGCTTATTGCTAACGTCCCTACTCTTCACGAACGGTTGAAAGTTGGACCCAAACTTCACCCCATAAGGCGGATCCATATAGATCATCTGAACCTGACCACCCAGCCCCTCATATTCGAGGAGAGAATTCATGACCTGCAGCGAGTCGCCCAATACTAGTCGATTAGTCCATGGTCCTTTGTGCTCGTATGCGTCAAGCTTGTCAGTGACATCCAACTCGGGATCGCCGAACAGATCCAGCGTGCTACCGGCCGATTTGTAACTTTCCAGTGTTTCCAGTATTGCCTGGGTGGAATGACGCTCATGGACAAACAACGGGATGGTTGGAACGCTTATCTGTTGCCTTTCTGCCTTCCCTGTCCAATTAAGGAATGGCTTGGTCAAACTCCTCAGGCGGGCAATGCATTCCGTCAGCGATCGAAACTTCTCACCAGTACCCAGCCACAACTGCGGTTCCTGAAATACGGCTTTCTCACCTTCCTCTGCCGCCCGCTCGACCAGCCCCAACAACCATTCCGCCATTTCTCGCTCGGCGTTCTCGTCCCACACCAGTTCCGGTGCCAGCGATGAATCGTATCGATAAGATTTCGGCGGTTTTCTGGCGTCAAATTCAGGCTGAACCCCGACGTCCGGACGCTGAACAGCCTCTTGCTGGTGGCTATAGGTACCCGATTGCTGCTCGTTATTTGAGTTCTGCTTTCCGTTTGCCATATACAACCTATGCAAATAGTTTCCATTTATTGGTTGCCGCACGGATGCCATCAACCAATTGTTCAATCTGTTCTTTCGGTCTTAGACTAGCCAGGCGCCAGAGACCCACTGATTATTCTCTGGGTGCAGGTGCATATTACTCACCGCCTCCAGCCGCTTATCCGCAGCTAACTCTGCCTGTTTAAACTGGGCCTGATTCTCTTCCCGGACGGGCGTGAGCGTTCCAGTAATAGCCGTTGTTTTTAACCATTCAGCAAATGCATCTGGATTGGTCTGCACCTCTCCGTTGGGTTTGACCCAGTAGGCGGTGTATTCCTGACGCATCCTGCTTCCCTGGTCGTTCTGCCACCTGAGGAGACTGGTCAACAGCGCTCCACCCTTAAGTGAGTGATTCTCTATAACTGCGCTCAGGCCCATAAAGTCGTAATTCTTTGCCTTTCTGAGCAGGTACTGCATCAAAAACGAATCCAGGTCCAGCATGTGCGTGTTTGGCCGGTTGACCACTAGGTCCCGATCCAGAGTGACTTCATAGCGGCTCCGCTCCACGCCGAGTTCATGCTGAACTGCGTCCGGAAGCCGAATATGAAAAAGCCGCCCCTCATGGGTTGTCTCAACAACCTCTATGCCCAGAATGCTGAACATACCGACTACAAACGCCACGCCGTGCTCGTGGTCAATCCTCAAACTGCTGCCGGTTTCATTCGGGTCAAAGCCTGCAGCATGCTCGAAGAGTTCTCGTTGCTTCTCAGTTGCCGCTTTTGCCCTTTCCAGTGCCTCGGAAATTCGCTCCTGAGTTCGAGTGATACCCTCAATGGTGGCTTGCTCAAGAATCTGATTAACGTCTAGCAAATCCGCCAGCTCGCCAAGAATATCGTCGCGAAGCTGCTCGTTGTATTCGGTACTCACCCCAGCCAGATCGTCTACTACCTGGTCGATGCGGGTGTACATGAGATCCATGACCTGCTCATCAGCGGTGTCTGGGGAATGAAGGTTGAAAACCACAACTCGCTTTTTTTGGCCATACCGGTACAAGCGACCAATGCGCTGAACCAAGCGCATCGGGTTCCAGGGTAGGTCAAAGTTCACCATTATGTGACACTTCCGCTGGAGGTTAATACCCTCGCCGCCTGCCTCTGTTGAGATAAGAAAATTAGCAGTATCCTCAAAACGGGCTATCGCATCGCGCCGCTGGGCATGGGGCATTGAGCCGTTGATCAGCTCTACACTGCCCTCACCAAACCGGGTCTCCAGCGCGTCACGGATATAGGCTTGGGTAGTCCGGTACTCGGTAAAAATTAGAACCTTCTCGTTTGGATTGCTGCCCAGGATTTCGGAAATCAGTTGATCGATAAAGCCTGTCAGCTTTCTGTCATCGCCACGCAAGCCGTCAGCTTCGGCGATGAGCTCGTCCAACAGTTCGAGCTCTCCCTCGAAGAACTCCTTGGCGTCTGTGTAAAGCTGTTCTTCCCACTCGCCGAAGAAGCGCTGATCCTGATTTTCGATCTCCTCAAACTTGATACCACCAAGCATCTCACCTTCAAGTCGAGCCTTCCGATTGATCAGGGCCTGATGAATTGCCGCAACGCTTGAGGCGGCCAGCTTACGGTACACCGTCATTACGAAGCCAATGGCGTTGCCTTTGAAACCCAGCGCTGCGCCGGCTGCGTAGCCCTTCTTCAGGTAGTCCTGGAGTTTTTTATCAAACTCCTTGGCAGCTTCGGATACATGTACCGGTAACGAGGTGGTGGTTTTACCTTTAAACAGGAAGTTCCCCTCCGCATCCGTTACGTCTGCTTTGTTGTTGCGGAATACCATCTCTCCGATAATTTCGGGGTTTAGCGCCAGCGTGGTGATTTCTTCCTTGCGTTCCGGATGAAGCAGCTCCAGGAGTGCCTGGAATTTGTCCTGCATGCCCTGGTGGGGCGTAGCGCTCAATAGAATTAGAGCATCCGTATTGCGGCGGAGGTGCGCTGCCAGCTGAAAGCGTTGGGATGCATCCAGCTTCATTCCGTACTGCCGCCGGCTCAGTCTGTGGGCTTCGTCAAAAATGACAATATCCCACTTTCCAGCTTGCTGGATTTGTTCCAGGTTCTCGGGGCTCTTGAGACGATCGATGGAAGCGATAACGAAATCAAACATCTTCCAGTGGCGAGGCTCATTGATCATAAAGTCCTCACCGTAAATCTGGAACTCCCCCATTTTGAACTTGTAGTTGAGTTCTTCCTGCCACTGCTTGGTCAAACCTGCCGGAGTAACCAGCAGCACCCGCTTGAGGTGTCCTCTTTGTTTGAGAGCGGCGAGGAGCATGCCTGTCTCGATGGTTTTTCCGAGACCTACATCATCAGCAATTAGCCAGTTCAGGTGACCAGAGGCAAGGATGTGGTGAACCAGGTGGATCTGGTGAGGAAGTGGATCAATTTCAAGATTCGACAAGGAGCCGGTGTTCTCATTCCACATTTCCAAGGCATGAGCCAACGATTTGAGCCTGAAACGCTCGGCGCCGTCCTCCGGCCCCGTATCACCGAGAATGAAGCGATGTCTCGCACCCTTTATCTGTCGGAGGTTCTCATACGGCAGCCATGCCTGACGACCCAACTGAAGGAAGTCGACGAGTGCCTGGTCTTTTCCACCGATTGTTCTTACTCGCTGGATTACTCCCTCACCAAGAGACGCTCTTACTCGTGAATTGGGCAGGTCCTGTACTTCCATCTGCGGCTTGAGACCACTCCGAAGGTCATCTAAAGATTCAACAGAAACCTGGCCGGATTTCTGCCACTTAACGGTGATAACCACATCATCGCCTCGATCCACAGAATCGACGACACGGCCCACTGTTTCTTCGCCAGACGACGATACCTTTTTTACCCAGCAATTTTTGACGGGCGCAAGACGATTGCTACCTTGGCTCACTTTTTATCCTTATCTTCGTCAAATGCTTCCTTCGGAAGAACTTTGAACTTATTTTCTATTCCCGGCATGGCGAATCCACTATCTGCACCGATCTCCCTGAGTTCGTCCCTCATCTCTGATATTTCACTCAAGAGCTCCGGGTTATCAACGCCCCACTCATCATGAACTGGGAAACTAAAGAGAAATCCAAGATCACCCGGGAGAGTCCGTCTACTCGCACCCATTCGATACCGGAGGTATTTGAGAAATGCGTGGAAGTGGCGCCGCAACCGATTATTGAAATACCACTCTTCAAAGAGCTCTTCGATAAAGGCCTGAATCTCGAATTCATCTGGAATGGATGGAAAGCAACGGATAAGCCTCAACGCATCTGCCCAGCTGAAATTCCTGTAAACGGCCTCGGCCTGCATAAACGGCGCGTTGGAGCGCATCCGAAATGTGGTCCAGAGATATTCATTACTGAACCAGATCGAGCGGACCTTTTTCGCCAAGACAATCTGCTCTGGAACTGCACCTCGTTCGATCTGGTTTTCGATCGCTATACGAGCTGCGCTCCAACCACTTTCCACGAAGATCGATTCAAGCAGTGGCAGATACTCCCTATCCCACCCCACTCGTTCCAGGACATCCACGGCAGCCTGTCGAGCTCTCTGTTCTCTAGGGATACCTGCAAGCGTGAGGTCTTCATCGGTGTTTTCACGACTCGCCTCTTCATCGAAATCGTCGAGGTCTTCCCAGCCAAAATCCTCAGACTCAAAGTCATCCAAGGGGTAGTCTTCTACCGCCTCAGTAACCGGATCAATTTCGTAAATATCGTCTTCGAAATCGGCCTCAACATCGACGATGTCGAGAATATTGTTTTCGTCATCTGGCAACTCAAGGCTATCTTCGGATCTTTCCGACTCATCATCGCTTTCGAAGGAAAGACCCAATTGGGTTTCTGAACGATCTGGCGTTTCCGCCTGTTTGGGAGCGGAGATCTCATCGGATGCAGCCTCATCCGTTACCTCTGATCGGGATTCAATTGCCTCAGGGATGTCTGAATCCGGCGTACCGGCATCCGAATCAGCTCTACCAGACTCATCGAGCTCGTTTTCCTCAGCCGCATGAGGGATATCAACGGGAACAGCATCATTTTTCTTCGCGCGCCCCCTTCTGATGATCGTAATTTGAGGTTCGGAATCATCAGGTGTTTCGGGCGTGTCTCGTTTCTCGGGCTGTCGCTTCAAGTGGAGTGTGCCCGATCTCTCCCGATGCTGAGCCTCGTCTTGCACGGGCTCAGCTCTGACTTCGTCCAACGGAGAAAATTCATCGTTTGACGAATCTTCAGCTAACTCTTCAATATAATCCGCGTCTGCGTCGCTGAAGGCTTCTGGTGAGTAATCGCCATGGGTAACGGGATTCGGGGCCGGGTTAGTTTTGGCGAGAGATCGTCGCAAATAAACAACCGCCTTCTCCGGCTGGCGGTCCAGAAGATAAACCCGCCCCAGTGCGCTGAGAAGAGACGTATTATCAGGGGAGTCGGAGATCGCTTCTTCAAGGAGGTCGATAGCCGCCTGACGTAACCCCTGGGTAACAAGCTGGTTGACTTGAGTCAGTAAGGATGTCGTCGTTTCGGTCGACTTTCGACCGACATCACTTTGTTTGTTGGTCCCTAACACCAAACAACTCCCTCTACTGCTAGCGACTCTCTACTCGGCAGACAACTGAACATTGCCGATATTCCGGAGTAACCGATTATTGGTCACAGAATTTGATGCAAAAGCATAGCCTGCGACCTTGTTGTTGTAGCCTCAATACTGATTGATTCAGCGGACTTTTCCAAGCATTGAAAAGGCTTTCAGATCAGTTTAACGGGCTCACACCACTAGAATACAGCGGGGAGCGACATTCAATGTCGCAAGTCAATGCGCTCGCATGTGTTTCACCACCTAACCCTGGAGCATTTCGAATCAAAACTGATCCTCCTCGCAGACCAGGTATTCCAGCCGGTCACTCTCCACCGCCAGCACATGAGCACAGTAGACAAACTCCCGCCAGTGCAGGCTATCAACCGGATGCACGCAGCGACCGACAATCTCCTGGTGGTCATTCAGCATGAACTCCACCACGTCGGTAGAGCGATTTCGCTCCCATGTAAGCTCTACAATTTTCTCAACAGGCAGTGCACTCACAACGTCCGAGGGCACTGCTGGACTTATGAAAACACACTGCCCGTCGCACTCCGACAGGAGGACGGTCTGGGAGCGCTGTAATTCGCCCTCTTTGAACCAAAACCGGAGCCCGATCGTGTTCCCGGAATCGACCACATCGACCTTCAGGGCCTGTTGACCGACTTGAATTTCTTGGTCTTGCCGAAGTCGTTCGAGATGCTGAGAAACGACAGAGCCTGGCGGTCGGTATTGCTTCGGGTCGTGCCTTTCATGAAACCGATCCAGTAGCGCCGTCATATCCCTCTCGACCGTTACGATTTCATCCCCCACCAGCATTTCAGCATCGTATGCCAATCGCCAAACGTTCCTGGCAGTTTGGTAAGCAAAGGTTCTATGGAGCGTGGTCCAGGATTGCTGGTGCATCAACGTCGCCAGTTCCGCATGGGATCCTATCTGGACTTGGGTTCCACGACCGTCCTGGTGATCGACCACGACTCGGGCAAGGATTTCTCCAGATGCCCTGGCTGTCGTCAATCGAACTTCGGCCATATCCGATACCTGTCCGACCAGGTCGCTAACCTTCAGGTTAACGCTCAGTGGCCAGCGACCGCGCTCACCTACACCGAGCGCTGAGGCAATCAGTTGCTTCGCCTGATCGACGTTCGCCTGCACTTGCTCTTGAGTCTCCCTGATCTGCTGTTTGAGAAAACTCAGGTGTCCCATATCAGATCTTGGATCTGCCGGATCAAAAGGACTTTCCAGGAAATCTCTTATCTGGGGCTCTATTCGGGTGCGATCGGCGATTTCAGATTCGGCAATCTCCTCCCTGTCTGAAGCGACCGTGTTCCCGATCTCATGGAGCGATGCCATGTAACGATTAATATTTTCCGAGAGCCGACGAATCTGAACCCGCTCAATGCTCTCCTTCACATGAGGGAAACTGACCTGTATTAAGTCATCCTCTTCCGGATCAATGAAGCCTTCACGAGTGAGCCGACGCTGTGCCAGTGAGCCAACCCGATCAACCCGGCCGTTCTTCTGCTCGATGCTCACTGGCGAACCTGATACGCCGTAGTGAACAACGCTGTCACAGAACAGGTGCAGGTCTTCCCCTTCCTGAAACACGTTCGTGCTCACCAGTACCAATGGATACCCCGGCATACGAAACTTGCGGGCCTGGGCTGAGCGCTGTCCCGGCGCATTAGTCTCGCCCGTGGCACCTATGATCGGAGCGATTGGGTTTAGCTGGTTACTGAGATAGCGGCGATATTCATTGGTGCCCAGGTCAAAAATGCCTGGAAGGTTGGCTTTCAGTATCGCCGGCAGCTCATCCGCCAGCCCCTTTAGTTCACGATAGGTGGAGAACCTTGGAACATGGGACTGTCGAGTCAGCTCCGTGACGAAATCTTTAACCCAGCCAGTTAGGACGCTGCTACTGAGATCTCCCTCTCCCTGCCTCAGACGTGACACGTACAGATCAATCATGCCGTGGCCCGTGCGTAGCACCGTCGATAAAAGTGCCGCGTGTATATCGACGGTCCTCAGAAGCGCTTGAATGTCCTCAGGGTTATTGCATTCTGCCGTTTCAGTCAGCTTACGAAGCAGCTTTCCTAAACTTGGCAGAATTTGCCCCCTCAGCGCATCGCTGGCTTCTAGCTCAGAGAACAGTGTTGGTATGCCGAGTTGCTCTCGAACATCCTGAGGGTCTAGTGGAGCACCATCTTTCTGATATTTCTGATGACTGACGGAAGCTCGAAGATGATCTCGAAGTGGAGCAAATACGCTGTGTCCGAGGTGGTTGACCCAGGCATCGAGGAAAAACAGTTGCGACAGCCTGAATTTCCGGAGGTACTCCTGCGCCTGAACCTTTCCAAGATCGGCAAGGGACGTTTCGGTTGCAGCGGCCAAGCATTGCTCGATAACTTGGCGTGGATCCACGCCGCTGAAAAAGCAGATGAGCTGTGCCCAATTCACCTCTAACAGAGGGCTGGCGAGGCGCGTGGGTTGGGAAAGGCTTTGCCTCACCTGATCCGGCGTTAAAAGATCCCCCCAGTTCTTCTGTTTTTGAGGCTTTGGCGCATCGCCCCGGAAGAACCAGTTGAAGAGGTTGTCGTTCTTGGGCGGCTGCCGGAGTTCGGCCTCCCCAGTGCTGCCCTCGTCCGCGAGGCCTTCGTCTATGCGCTCGTCCCTGAAACGGCTGATTTCACGGTATTCGCCGATCACGCCTTGCATAGAGCTCAGGGCTTTCGGGCGATCTTGCAGGCGGAAGTTCAGGTAATTGATCAGCCAATCGTCATAGCACTCATCGAGTTTCTGTTTGAGTTCTTTGACGCTTTTCACCCGACGCACGAATACAAGCTGTTTGCGATTCTCCTGGAAAACCGCGTTGGCCAACTGCTTTGCAACGGTGTCCATTTTAGGGTGTGGCAGTGACCGCCCGAGGTTTGCATTGACATAGCTGTCGACAATAGCGCCAACCACGTTCCGGTCCTGCGCATCGCGTCCCCTGTCATCGGGGTCTTCGCTATCGAACTCCACCCGGGGGGAGCGAGTGGTTTCACCATAGCTCTCGAAGGATGCAAGCATGCCCATTTGAAATGACGGCGAGCCATGTTTGTGACCAAGTGCATCACCAACCTTCTTCTGAACCAGGGCGGTGACTAGCTTCTGTTCATCCGTTTCCAGTTCAATCGCTGCCTTTTGCCCATCGCGCCACTCCGCACGGTACATATTGCGGGTGTATTCCCGGTCGCCGATTTTCAACCGGTTGAGGCGGCGCACCATAAACCGGGCAATCTCTGCTTTGTCCGTTACAGACTGGGCGTTCCTGAGTAGGCCGTCCTTCCCTACCAGAGCAAGTTGGTTTCGTAGCTGTTCCAGGTTGCGGTCGTAAGGCGTGGCGGAGAGCAGCAAGGCATTGCGTACGCGACGCTGAAAAGGTCGGTCCTCAGCGTTTTGGTTTTGATAGAACCCCAAGACCTGAGAAAGTACGCGGTTTCGGTCGCTGCTCTCGAAGTTGTGTTTGAAATTGTGGCTCTCGTCGATAACCACCAGGTCGAAGGTGGGCAGCACGTAATTCAGTGCCCGGGCGAACTCGTCTTTTACTCCACGATGAGTGGGATCACCACTTGGGACCGAAAATGCCGGCAACATTCTCTGCAGTTTCTTGCGCTGCTCGTTCCAGCTTCTGATTGCTTCCTCATCGTATTCATCGGCAGCCTTTTTTAAGCCAAAGCTGAAACTCCCATTGCGAACGAAAAAGTCAGCATAGAAGCCGGAGGCTGCTGTGCGGATGAGGTCTTCCAGGCTATCGCATTTGGCCACAGGGGCAGCCGGCTTGCCCTCCGGAGTACGCACTCGGTAGCTAGCAGTACAGACGTTCCTGTCGATAAAGCTGGCATGTTCCCGCAGCCATTTATCCTGAACATTAGCACTCGGGCAAATATAGAGAACCCGCAGGGCCGGGTTGAAATACCGCATCAGCGCAACAACTCCGAGCGCTATGTAGGTTTTTCCCATTCCGACTTCATCGGCGAGATAACCTAACCCGATATTCTCGGTGTTGATCATGTTGTAAAGAGCAACCGCGCCACGGAGCTGGACCTCGCCGAGCGATTTGAGCTCATCCCTACCACCACTGAAATCAAGAATATGGCGTGCAGAGTCCAGGTCGAGAATAGGGTAAGGTTTCATGCGCTACCCTCCGCTCTTTCGATCCGGTACTGCTGCAGAAATTGAGCCTCAAACCAATCGAAGAACCGGTCTCGATCAGCCTCACGCTCACTGGAAAGCTTGATCAAGTTGCTCTCGCGTATCTGTTGAAGAAGCGTTTCGATAAACTCCAACTGCGCTGTGACATAGGGGCGACCTGCAAATTCGGCTGATCGATAGACTTCCTTGGCACTGAGTAATAACAGATACGCACTGACTGGATGGAGCTGGTGATCACTCTCCTGCGCGGGTTCGAGTGCAGCTGCAGCCCGGCCTACTAAGGTTGGTAGGCTATCCACGCCGGTGCCGGTGAGGTAGTAATCCTGCTTCTTCGGTGTGGATTGCTCGTTGCTGAGGTCACGCCTCAGCATGCGAAATGCGTGGAACAGTTCGGCATATTCGGAAAAGAACTCGTTCTCCAGAGGCGCCTCTTCGATCAGGCTGGTTTCTCCTCGCTCGCCCAGTTCGAAAAGCCGTTTAACCCGTGCGTCTGTCAGCAGCAGCTGGCGTCGTTCCGGAGACATTCCGGCATAAATCGCCAGTATCTGTTGAGGAGATAGTGTGGCGAGCTCGGGCTGTGGTTTGTGCGACCAATGCGTTTGCTGAAGCAAAACACGGTGCGGGGCGATTAGTTCACCGGAATCACAAACTCGTCCAGAAACGAGGATCAGGGAGCCGTTGGCTAGCGCCTTCTCCAGAGCTTCCGTGTCGCCAGTGTAGTTGCTCAAACAGTTGCCGAGAGGCCAGCCCTTCACTGCCGTGCTATCTACCCCGTCAGGGCCGATTAAATCAATTTCGATCGGGCTTTCAGAGCCCACTCTCCCGCTCAGGGTTTTGGTCAGCCAATCAAACGTGAGGGAGATCTGCGGCATGATGCCCTGCTCTTCGCCGTCAATCTCGCCCGGTGCTGGTTCGAGTGATCGTTGGCTAACCTCCGGCAAATCGTCGGAGATCGTCTCCAACAGCGACTCTGGATCTGTAGCTACCAGAAAACCGGCTTCGACATTCTCATTGAGCGCTTTGTACGTGAAATTCACTGACCCAACAAAGGTGAAAGCCCGATCAGCGCCAATGAAATTGAAAATCTTGGCGTGCAGTTCCCTATGAGGCTCTTTTCCTACTCCCAATGGGTCTGATGTTGTTTTAACCCAATCGGACCAGGAGACGTTCTCCAACCTATCAATATGGGCCAGATAATCGATGTTGCAAAGAGCCTCTTGCTTATCATCACGCGGCAACAATAGGCGCACATTACTTACGCCCAAATCCTGAAATGCCTCATGCAGATTATTCCTGGAGTCGTCGGCAAAAAATGGCGAGATAATCTCCAGTTCAACGGGCTTTTTAAGCTGGCTGGTCTCTGCCGATAGAAAATCCAGAAACCGTGTTGTACTGGATAATCCGAAGTAGTGGACTGGTGGTGCTTCAGGATCCGCTACGCAGTTAGCCAGAAATCTCTGAATTTCAGAAACAGCACCATTGCCCGACTGGACTATCTGCTTACCTTTCAGGTATTCAAGGTCCTGTTTCAGTACCTGCAGAAACTCTCCATCGCCATTCTGTTGGCCAATTTCCTCCCAGTGCTGACATTCAATGTTATCCCACCAACCAGCCTTAGTGAGGTTATTGGAACCGGCGGATATCAGTAAGGAGTCACTTTCCCCAGCGCCGTTACCTACAAGCAGGAACGATAGCTTCGGGTGGAAAGCGCGATTTCCTTCTGAAACACCGTGGCAGCCGTATTCCATTCCAGGGGAGCTTTCGCCCTGAATACGAAATATGTTCTGATCGTAAAAGACATCAATCGGCAGTTCGGCTTCCCTGAGGGATTCTCGTACCTGGAACTGTTTCACCCGTTCATCGATCGAGAACGAGCTGTTTTCTGGCAATAAAAGAGGAACAACTTCCAGCTCAAAAAATGCGGGATCGAAGGTGTAGGTGGTAAAGACAGCGGCCTTAACCGGGCGCCCTCCCAGACGTTCTTCAAGGTATTGGGATATCTGCGCATTATCCATTACGCTCCTCCAGATTCGCTTTGGCAATGCGAAAATAGGAGCCCAGGAAGTAGTCGTAGTCCCAGTCATCCAGGAGAGCTTCCCTGGACCGAAGAACAGCCGTTTCTGACTTCACTTTGACGTTCAGAATGTCGCCGTCATAGGTTACCCAGGGAGCACCACCCCTCGCTTTCATCACCTCCGCATTTAACTTGATGACGGCACTCACTGCTCCCCAATGGTTGCGAGCTCTCAGATTGTCATTGATCTCGCAAAGCGAGCTCCTGCGAGTCATCCCTTGGGGCAAAGTCTCTGGCAGGTGTTCATAGTCATAAGCTTGGCTTTCAATCTGTTCCACAACTGAAGAAACCGGTCGATGATCCTGTGTGAGCAGGTAATAGAAAACGTTGTTAGCGGCGACCAGCACACGCTCTACTCGCTGGATTTCCTCCAGACACTTCTGCAATTCGGGCGACCCGACGCTTTGAACCTGATTCAAATTCTGGGAAAACTTACCGGTTAGCTTACCCGCTCTCACGAGCTTCTCGGTCGCCGCGAAAAGACCTTCTTGTACCGAGGCTGACTGATTGTGGCGACCACGAAGCAGTATATGAGTGAGATTTTGTCGGACAGTCTCCTTACGAATTGCATGCCAAAATTGGGGGGCCAAGCGTTCACATTCATGTCTGGAAAGCTGACCGTCGACCCTGAACAGCTGAATGAATTCGTTGGCGTTCAGACCCTGTGCGATTGTTGCAGCGAGGTCCATCCCTTCCGCTGTAAGCTTCCGATCGCTCCCCTCTACAAGCCCGGAATCTTTCAGGGCCGAACTGTACAAGCCCCACAAGCCATAGCTTGCCTGATTGCTCAGAATTTGAGCCTTCAAGCTAATAGCTAACGACCCCGCCTGAGCTGTCATATTTTTGTGAACGCGGGTAATACCCATGATTTCTTTGCTACCGGACTGGTAGCGGAGGTAGGCGGCAAGCTGCTCGTAGCGAAGGAACGTCTCCCTGATTAGCCGTTCGCGACTGTCTTTGTCGGCATTCCCATGGATCTGATGTGCCCAATAAAAGCCGAGCAGCGCAACGGTGAAGTTCTCAACGGAACTGGTGATGGTGGTCAGGTTACCAACCACCTTTCGGCCGAAATGGGTCCATACCAGCTCGAAGCCCAGTGGGTCACGTGAACCTTTGGGTTTGGCTCGGTCATCAAGGAGTGAAAGGAAAGGCATATCGTTTCAGATCCATCTCTTTATTATTCTGGAACCCTCGCTTTTCGTCAGAGGGTCGCGACTACTTTTCTCTCCACATCAAAGGGCACTACTCCCTTTTCGAACATTCTCTGCAGACCATACGCCATTCCCTCAAGCGGAGCCTTTTCGCTGTACCCAAATCTTCGTATTTCTTCCATATAGCGCTGTATAAAGTTTCGCGCGCCGAGCGTTCGCCATTGGATAACGTGCACCAGTTCGTGAAAGTGGATACCAACATCCCTGGCTGCCTCTGGCACAAGGTAGTAAGTATCTTTGTAGGTGATACCACCGAAGTGGCCCTCATTATCTATAAAGTCAGCCAACCCTGCTTCTCTGAGCTCCGGCATCTTCGGCATGGGGATAGCCTTCACGACTACGAAATAGGATGAGCGGAGCAGGTCCGGGCGATAATAGCCTTCAAACTGGTGCTGCAAAACTGAACAGGGGCGGCGGTCGCTTTTGTGGGCCTCATTGACCTCATCAATCCAGGATTCCAGCAGATCAATCATTTCCTCTCCCAACACTTAAACCCATCCATAGGATGTTAAGCCAACTTCCGGTCACCAGTAGTTAGCCTGCGAATTTGACCAGTCATCAATACTGCTTGCTTCATTGGAAATTTCCAAGGGTTCACTATCCCCTTTCACCAGAATAAAATCGTGAGAGTAACGGACTGGCTGAAGGACGAGGGTTCACATGGCCAAGCTAAAAGCTGACTTTGAATGGCTTCGGGCTCAAGTCATCTCCAACGCTACCGAGCTTTTCGAAGGCGATCAGGAGATGGCGGAAAAATGGCTTTCAAAACCTCTTCCAGCAATCGGTAACGAGGTGCCAATCAACTACATTGATACCTCCGAGCGAGCACAACAGCTGCTCGATATCATCGGCCGGCTCGAACACGGAGTTTGGACTTAGAAATCCTGCCTGAACGATTTCTCGGCAAAAGATGTGCACCGGTGATGCTCAAACTTCTTCCAGGTGCCCCATAGTGTCCTCCAAATGTACCTGTAATGGACTTTCGGGACGAGTTTCCTTTTTGCTCTTCCCAAGTTGTCGCTCCTAAGTACACTTGGAGTCTACTGAGAGGCCAGTAAACAATCCCGGACTGTATTCGCACCCCACATAATGCCGCATGGTAGCAGGCATCATATTGGTCTTATTGCACTAATTCTGCGTTTACGCGAGTAGACAAGTCCATTCGCGATTTCGATAATAAAAGCTCAACCCGAGCATCAATTGCCCGGCCAGATAGCTAGTCTGGTTAAATAAAAAGCAAGTGTCTCACCGTCGATTATCGACCGGTATCCCTCGGGGCAAGACCCGATCCAAACAGCTCAAAACGAGCGTCCAAGCGGACTGCAGGTTCGCTAATCCAACCGCCCTTCTGGGCTCCGCATCTCTGCGAGCGACCACCGAACGTTAGAGAGATGCATTGACCTGGAACTGGGAACCCCAGTATTTCCAATGCCTCCAAGCCGATCCTCGGACTAGAACTCGTCGAAGACCCTGACTAAAACCAGATTCGAGCGGAATCGTTCCCCCGGTGCGTCACCACCGGCATGCTCGATTCGACCTGTTCGCCCCCAAGCCTGATCCGTATCAGGCACCCATCTTTTGCATCGTCACGCTGACCCCGTGACGGCTCCGCTACCCCAACGAACAGCATTCGCTGATTCGTTAGCCACGGTTCGCAATGGACAAACACGGTGCCTGCAGCGGCACGAACGACACTCCCAACGACCAGAGGAGATTTCCCCATGGTTTTGTATCTGACTGCGGCGACGGGGTGGAGTGTCAGCGAGGGGACCAGGCTCTGCCCCGACAGCCGCAGGGTTTGCCTCGCAACAGCTGCAACTAATCTCAAACCATCAAGAACAGGTAATTTTGCAATGAAACGGAAACGTAAGACGCCGCGCAGCCAGAAGCGCAATTTTGGCTACGGCAAACAACTTTTGTACGCCATTAAGAGGGCACTGGCAGCGCTCTTTGGTCAGCACGACCATTTCGCGACGCGCCGAACTCACGGCATTCGCATCCGGCTCTTCGTCGAATTCTGCCGGCGGCATGGTATACGGGATGCTCGGTATATCGATCTGCAGCTGGTGGAGGCTTATGGCAGCTACCTGCGTCACCGCCTGTATGATGCCTACGAGTGGGCGGATGGTAAGCGTGACACGACGATTTCAGTGTCATATGCACATAATCTTATCTCGACAGTGAACACCTGTCTGTACGCGATGCGTCGAGATGAAAAGCTGTACTTGTCCGCTCGCAAAGCGCTGGGCGTGGCCAGATCCAATGTCCGCAAAACCCAGATTCAGGCTGATATCGCGGATACAAAGACGGCAGCAGATCTTATGATCGCGTCCGGCAATGAGCGCGGAGCTGCCGTGGTTCTGCTAACACGTGCCTGGGGCATGAGAGCGAATGAGGCCATTCTGCAGGACCTAGACCGTATGATGCGAGAGGTAGCTGCAACCGGGACCGCCGCTATCCTTGAAGGAACGAAAGGGGGCCGACGTTGCCGCAGCCGGACAATCAAAGCCGGCGAGTTTCAGCGCGAGGCACTTGAATTCGCTATCTCCGTTCGGCCGGCAGGCTCCAAATGCATTTTGTCGAAAACAGACAACGTCATCAGCTTTTACCGACGGGAGCTGGGGCGCTGCAGGAGAATCCTCAAGCGATGCGGGATCCCTTCCATCCGGGAACTGCGAAGTGGATTTGCGCAGGACGCTTACGAAGAAATCGTGCGTGGACCCAGCCCACTCCGCGGCCCTATCGGGGATCGGGTACTGGATCGCATCGCCCGTGAAAAGGTCGCTCGTCTCCTGGGGCATGGGCGTCCCCAAGTGGCTTCCTCTTACATCGGGGGCTGCTCATGAATATTCGGGACATTACAAAGAATATCAAATGGCACGAAGAGGCCTCTACGTCAACCAAAAGCCGCACAGTAAGACGCATTCAGACGATGGCTGATGCTATTGAGGCCCAGTTTCCGGCGGTTCGGTACTGCAACCAGATTAAGCTTAAGCACATGGAGTACCTCAAGTACGCCTGGTTCGACAATGAGGGCTTCGCTCCGTCGACCATGGCTGATTACACCCGTGCCATGCGACTCATGATTAAGGCTCTCGGGAAAGACCGGCATTGGTTCGGTCACTTGGGCCTGGTCCAAGACCCCACACGCGGAGGGCGGCGAGTGGTTTCACGAGTCACGAAAACGAGGTCACGAAATCGTCGATAAACGATCCTCCGATTGTTCGGGTGGGGTTCTTTGAAAAATTTCACAGGCCGAGCCCCCTCCCGGCACTGGTTCAGATTTCCGATGATCGCGTTAGGTGATGAGAGAGCTCATTGCCTGGAAAACGCAAATCCACAATCTGAACTGGAGTACCCAATGAAACTGACATTCGACAGTTGCATCAGCAAACGAACTGGTGAACCACTGGCAGCTTACGAATCTGAATATGAAGCGTGGAGTTCTGCCGACCACGCGAGTCTGTTCTACGGTCAGGACTTCACGTATTACCAATGCCAGCGATGCCAGCACTGGCATCTAACCCCCAAGCAACGATACACGCCGAGTAAGCCCTGCGAGTTCTGCACCGATGGCTCTGGAGATACCAAGGAACTTTATTCAACCAGGAAAGGAGCAGTGGCTCGGGCAGAAATCATTGGCCGTGAGAGTCACATTCATTTGCGGGTCTATGAATGCCCGTACCAAACGGGTTGGCATCTGACTAAACAGTAGTGCCTAACGATGAGAACTCTTAAACCGAACTCAAGAAATGGAGTAGATTCCCATGTCAAAAGGTAAAGGTAGCTCTCGTCCCTCCAACGGTCATCCGGGCGGCAACTGGCCAAGCACAACCGGCCGGCCATCTGGAGGAGGCCGAGGTAACGCCCCTTCCAAGGGTAAGTAGCTATGCAAGATCAGGCCGCTGAAATGTCGGCGGCCTGTTTCTGATAACGGTTCCAGTATGTGCTGTAGGACCCAATGGCATTGAAACATTGAAGATCTGGATGCGTAGTGAAAATTGAGGCGAGGGCCTCTTCTTCCTCATCGATCAATCGCCCCCATGCCAGCGCAGCCTGGGCTTTCATCCACGCCAGATAATGGTCTGAGTCGTGGCCGGCACAGAGCCTGGCAATGAATGTTTCCAAATCCGATAAATCGGGAATAGTGCCACTCCGCCATCGTTTCAGTTTGCGATACTTGAGCATTGCCAGTGTGTACCCTGCAGGAGAGACAAACTCCTCTCCAGCTGAGTCACCAGGCAACGGCAGGTAGCTGGCCATTCGTCTGTAGCTAAAGTCGCAACCATTAAGCGCAGACAATCGATGCTTCCAGGCCTCAAATAACCGAATTAACGGTCTGTCCTGTTCAGACAGAGTTCCCAGGGGCGATGACCGGGGCGCAATATCTCCCACAAATCCCTGATCAACCAACTGTTGTCTGTGCGCCTCATACACCCCATGCGCTGCAAGATACTCAGCCACATCCAAAGCCAACTCACAGAGCAGCGTGTAGTAGAAATCAATTCGCAATTGATGGTTAACCAAGTGCAGTATGCTCTTTCCCTTGCGCCACTCTGCGCTTTCGGCATTTCTGGCGGTGTGGTCGATCTCGGCGATCAAGGAGATGAGTTCCGGATCCACCAGGGTGTGCTCCCTCAAGAACTCTTGACCCCGTCGAATCCAGACGGCGGGGTCATGCTGTTTATTCGGCTGTCGGCTGGTCTCCTGTTTGACCCAGTCGAGAAAAGCCTTCTCTTGGGCCATCCGCTGCTCAAGGAAGCTGGCAACCCTAGATCCTTTGAGGGCCGAGCCAATTTTCGACTTGCCAGCACCCGCCAGTGCAGCTACCCACGAGGAGCCATTGTTCTTCAATTGGAGGCCGTTCCAGGGCTCCACTGCAGCTTCGATCGAATCCAGGAATTGCTTGTCGGGAATACTTGCGTGCCAGACGCGTTTAATTTTCATCGCGGTGCTGGGTGTTACTGGCTTCTGCTCAGCTTTCTTTAACGTGTTCAGATGCGGTGCCTCAACCCCAGCAGCATTCGCCATTGTCTTCACCAACCGGGGAAACGAACCTGAGTCGCCGAGCGCGATTCGCAGAAAATCAGACACGTGCGGCAGGAAGAACACATCGAGTGGCGGAAGTGTAACCCAGACTCTGCTCTTCATATGCTCCTCGATACAGTGGCGACAAAACCCTGGAATTCGGACGCTGCCACATTTGATCACATTTCAAAAGGTTTATGGCCATCATCCTCCAGTAGTCTTTGAAGCGTCGATAAATCAATGATGTTGCTGAAGGTCAACCAACAATAAAACCTGAGGAACGAAGGCATGAAAACCGGCATATTGGAACCCAAGAACTTCCCTCACCTTCTGACGCTCGCCCGGGGTGCCCGAGCAGGCAACCTGGAGGCATGCAGGAGTTTGGCCCGCCAGCTTCGCAACGCATCGAACGCCAAAGCGGTATTACGCCAACTTAAGCAGCAATTACGTCAGGACGAGATTAAGCGAGAGAAACTGGCACTGCAGCGTCGAGCTGAGAGAGAGAAGAAACAGCGTGCTCGATTCCCACCAACACACCCGCTGTTCCGGAATAGCAGGGCCACCGGAGGCCGGAAAAATCATGATGCGATGAAAAGAGCGGTACTGTGCGGCGGGTTCGAGACGAACAGAACCCGCCATTAGCTCAATTATGGCCAATTGAGATTTTCAGACCGCTACTTTTTGAGACCCTCCTCATAAGCTTGCAAGTCGGCCTCGTGCCAACGAGCGGTTTTAGGTGAAAGTTTGAGCGGTTTCGGAAAGCGCCCTTCGCGAATCCAACGCCAAATGGACTTGGGAGCAACCCCGTAACGCTCGCTGACTTCTTTGATGCTGTAGAACACGTTATGTACCTCATTCCGATTAATTGGTACTCAATAAGTTAATCGGTAACAAGGACCGGTTGGCGCGTGTAATTGCCAGAAAAGTGCAGAAACTCCGGAATTTTGGTTAATAATCCTTGCGCTGGCGTTTCCTTGGCAATTTGCCTGTGTATGCGTACCTGGAGTAGGCGTTGAGCAGTTGCAGGCGACGATCCAAGATCTGCTCGCTCAGATAAGCTGCGCGGGTCTCATCGCTGTCCAGGTGCGCCAAACTGAGTTCGGAGACCACATCATCAAAATCTGTCCTAGCTGCAGCAAAATTTTTGAAGCAGCTTCTCATTCCATGGGCGCACGCGATCTTGTTATAGCGAGGGTCCATAAATCCTTTGCCGCCAGACTTCAGAGACTCTTGATGAATTGCCTTCACCGTGTTGTTCAACGCGTTCTCGCTAATCTGCTCTTTTCCTTGATAACCCGGAAATACGTAACGGCCCGACTGAGGCATACTCCGTAGAATTTCTATTGCTCGCGGCACCAAAGGCACCACGTGGAGCTCATTCGGATTTCTGTTCTTCATTTTCGAGCCTGGGATCGTCCAAGTTCCCTCATCAAGATTGATTTCCGGCCATTCAGCAAACTGAACCTCTGTGGGTCTGGCGATAGTCAGTATTTGAAACTCCAGTGCGCGGGCAGGTGTCGTGTCTCGCTTCAGCAGGAATTTCATAAACTCAGGCAAGTCATGATGCCGCATCGCAGGTTTATGCTTAGTGTGATGGATACGCTTTGCCGGTGGCAGCCAGCCATCCAAATTGTCGTCCCAATCTGCAGGATTCTTCCCGGAAACCAAGTTGCGAGATGCCGCCAACTTCCAGACTTGGGCAATAGTCTGACGAATTCTGGTGGCCGTTGGTGTTTGGGTGGTCCATAGCGGATTCAGAACTCGTACTACGTCCTCAACGGTGAGGTCGCCGATTTGGGTATCACCAATCTCCCCTAGACATCGATCAATCGACTTCCGTAAGCGGTTTCGCTGCCGCTGCGGGTTCTTGCCGCGAAAAGTCACCTCTTTAATCTTGTAATATTCCTCCGCGAGCTCTCCGAAGGTGACTTGTTTCCGCTGACGCTCACGGTCTCTGGCCTTTCGCTCTTGATTCTGTTCAACAGGATCTACGCCATTACGGATTTCCTCCTTTTTCTGGCGGGCCTGCTCTCGCGCCTCTCCTAGGCTCACATCGGGATAGCCTCCCAGGCCAATCTCGCGACGACGTATGCCCACCGTCGTGACCAGAAGCCAAGAGCGTGAGCCGATTTCCTGTCCAACCGCTGGCGGACGACATTGCAAAACTAGACCGTCTACCCCACCCACCCTGTGATAAGCAACACAAGGCTCTCCGGCTTTTCGCGTTTTACTGTCCTTTTTCACCACCCCATGGCGTAGGTTGCGAACTTGAGCAGGGCTCATTTCAGGCACTTTTTTTGGCATCGTCTAGCTCCAACTTTCAACCTACCCATCATCCTACCCCCCAAAACACCTGTCGTAAGATGGGCATACTTGTCACTCAACGATACCATCAAAATCAAATCGCACAATTAATTTATTTTAAAAACAGGTGGTTAGTTACCATATGGGGCATTCTGAGACTAACTGGGACATTAGTGTGGAACCTGCCGGGGGTACCATCCTATTTTCAGGCTGCCCGCGGATCCGTTTCCCCTACCCCGGGCTGACCTCGGTGCCTGTCGCGAAATGCCACCAGGCTATCCACTTCGGAAAAGTCCACCAGGTCACGGAAATCCAGCCAGTCCGCCAGACAATAGAGACAGATGGCGGGATAGTTCCACTGTTCAAACTGCCCCGCTTCCACCATAGCTGCCAGGGTTCGCAACGTTGTCATGATGCGTTCGCGCTGAAGGTTATAGAACATCGCATTCTGGCTGGTATCGATTCCAGACCTCTCAGAAAGCAGCAGGGTTACCGCAGAATCATTGGCACCATCAATCAGCGTTAACTGGTTTTCCTGGTCCCAGGTGAGTGTTTCCAGCCCAAGCTTCTGACCAAGATAACGGGCGATAACCCGCGAGTCATAGAGCTCCTGATCGCCATCAATCAGTACCGGGATTTTCAGGGTGGGATTAGTGCGCCGAAGCTCATCACGGCCTTCGCCATAAATATCGAGATTGATGAACTCGTAAGGTTCGTCGTTCAGCAGAAGCCGAATGCGGCGTACGTAGGGCGACGTGGTAGATCCAATCAGTTTCATGATTTCTCCCATAATCAGCTTTTCATTCATGGTAAATCATCTTGCGTGTCATGCCTCCGTCCACCACAAAATTCTGCCCGGTGATAAAGCCAGCCTCGGAGGAAATCAGGTAAGCCACCAGTGAAGCGATGTCTTCGGGCCTGCCAACGCGGCCGGCCGGATGCTGCTGGTGATCCGCTTCTGACAGATGCTCGACAGCCTGCTCGCTTCCCTGCCAGTCACGGGTATCTATCCAGCCCGGGCTGATACAGTTCACCCGTATTTCTGGTCCCAGGCTAATGGCCAACGCATGGGTCAGTGCCACAAGGCCGCCCTTGGTGGCGGCGTAGGCTTCAGTATCCGGCTCTGATTGCAGGGCCCGTGTGGAGGCCATATTCACAATCACGCCCCTCGCCTTCCGGAGATACGGTACCGCATGTTTGCTCACCAGAAACGGCCCGGTCAGATTGACATCCATTCGACGCTGCCACTGTTCAAGGCCCAGTTGTTCTATCGGGCCGGTATGAGGGTCCGCAATGCCAGCGTTGTTAATAACGGCATTCAGGCCACCACCCCAGTGCACCGTTTGGGAAATGATATGCTCAACATCCGCTTCGCTGGCAACGTCGCCTGCCAGAAACACGACTTCACCCTCTGCGTTGGCAACCAACTGTTCACCTACGGCTTCGTCAGTATCACAGACTGCCACTTTCCAGCCCGCCGCCGCCAGGTGCAGCACTATGCCTCGGCCAATTCCCTTCGCGCCTCCTGTCACCAGGACTACCTTTTGCATTCGTTCCAAGTCTGCCTCCAACGGTTTCGGTTCCGTCAACACTATTCAACGGGCTTTGCGCCGGACGGAATGATTGCTGCAGTTTAGCAGCAACTGATTGATACGGTTTTCGCCGATGCCTGTTTCTACAGGTTAGAATGCCCGCCTGCCCACACTACCGGAAACCAACCATGGCCCGCTTTAACGAAATTGGCACCGCAACCATCCCCGGCAACGGCAGCCGCTTGCGACTGCTGCAACGTAATGACGAGTTTTCCATCAAGATTGCCGGCGCCCCGGGTGAACTGATGAACAGCCGCTTACATGGTTCGGAGGATGCTCTGGCCACCCTCGCCTGTGAACGCCTGAGCCATCTGCCCGCGCCACGGATCCTGATTGGCGGGCTGGGTATGGGCTTTACCCTGGCGGCAGCGCTTTCGGCTACAGGCGATCAGGCTCAGGTGACGGTGGCAGAGCTGGTTCCCGAGGTAGAAACCTGGAATCGCGGACCATTGGGCGCAGCCGCCGGCTACCCTCTGGACGATCCCCGGGCCGCCGTTCACATTGGCGATGTGGCAGAACTTTTGCAACAGGGCGATGGCAACTGGGACGCCATCTTGCTGGATGTGGATAACGGTCCGGAAGGTCTTACCCGTAAAGAAAACAACTGGATCTACTCTCCGGAAGGCATCGCCGCCGCCCAGAAATCCCTGAGCAACGACGGCATTCTCGCCTACTGGTCGGCCGGTCCGGAACAGGCCTTTACCGAACGCTTGCGGCGCGCTGGCTTTTCGGTGGAACCCGTTGTTGTGAGAGCCCTGCGTCCGGGTAAAGGCGCCCGTCACACAATCTGGCTGGCCTGGTAATTTGGGGGATGGCGGGCGATTCCCGATCGGTTTGTTGCCATACGGTCATTCGAAATACAGGTTCAGGTGTACTAGGGTTACTGATGAAGCCGCTATGTTTTGACGAGGATCTGGTCCTCGGCGAAACACTCAGGAGGTCTTTCCATGAAACCCTCAGTGAGTATTACCGGTGAACAGGAAGCCCATAAAGTAGCCGCAATATTCGAGACAGAAACCGATGCCAACGGCGTTGCACGGGTGCTGTCGCAGGAAACCAGTCTGGATCACGAGCAAGTCATTGTTGTAAGCCCCCAGGACCGACACCCGGGTGAAGAGCTGGAGCCAGAGAACCAGGGCATATGGCAAACGCTGGTGCGTTCGCATCTCTGGCTTGGTATCGGAGGTGCCGTCGCAGGCTTTATTGTGTTCGTGATACTGAGTGCTGTCGGCGTGGAGTTTATTGCCCAGAATGGCGTGGTTGCCGCAGCCGTTCTTGCGGCGCTCGGCCTGATACTTGGCCTGTTGGTGGCTGGAGGCGTTACGCTCCGGCCGGACCACACACCCTATGTTGCCAAAGCGCAGTCGGCTCTAAAGGAGGGCAAGTATGTACTGACCGTGCATGCCTCCAGTTCTGAGCAACTCAAGGAGGCCACGACGGTCCTGAAAAACCGGAACGTCCGGTTAGTGCGAACTATCTGAGCCTCCGCCCCCGGAGCCACGTTATTGGTAGCAACCAGAGCACGGTGGCCAGTAGCCAGCGCGTAAGCAACAGCAGTGGCAGCAGTACCAGGAACCATCCTGGCATCTGCACCATCCAGGCCGGCACGCCCAGTACCCGGGCAGCGCCGGCGAATACGTCGTTCAGTAAGGCGGGGTGTTTGACAACGACATAGACCAGAGCCACCGCAGCGGGCCACTTTGCGTTGCTAACCATGACCGAAGCCATTCGCCCCGCCCGCGCGAGGCGGGAAGAATAGGCCGCGGAACGGGCGGTGACACTCGAGGCTCTTGCAGTACCTGCTGCCGCCCGACCGGCTTTCAGGAATTTCACCGCACTGCCAATAATCAGCGCGTCTACGGCGGCCCAGCCGACATCTTCCATGCGGATCGGCTGATCGGTACGGTACCGGGATTCCAGAGTCCGGATGCCACTGGTGAAGAACTGCGTAATGCCCTCTGTAATCCGCTCCGTCCAGATCCACTCTATGTTATTGCCATCGGCCCCGACCACGAACTGGCCCGTGAAATCCTGCCCTTCTTTATTGGCGAAGTTGACGGCATACCAGGCACGCTGTTCCGGCGTCAGGACTTTACCGGTGCCGGCAACCCGGTTCATCATCTCAATCGAGCCAACCGGGTTCTGATAAAAGTGCATCACAGGAGGTATCAGATACTCGCCATGGGCTCGCAGGGCCTGCCGAAATTCCGGTTCTTCACCAAACAGATCCATCACAAACCTGGTCCACTCGGGGTATACCTGCAACGCGGCCTGAGCTTTCAGCAACAGCAGGCGGTCGTCCCGGTAATCCAGCAGGAGCGCCTGCAGAGCCAAGGCTTCGCCCAGCAGCGGTGATTCCGTACCGAATTCATCCTGGGCATGCAGGCGCACAAGCCGTTCTTCAACCGGTTGCGGTTGCAAGCTTACTGACACCAGAACGGCCACCGTCAACGCGAAAAGCGCCAGCCACAATATCCGCCGTCTGGGCCGGGACTGGAACAGTGCGGGCTCTGTCATTCAGTACTCCTGCTATAAAAACCTCAGTCTACATGGAAAATCTCCAACATGAAGGCTGACACATGTCAACATCGGTTACAGAAAACAACTCTAGATGGGTATACCCGTTGCAAAAAACGGATACCATGTCCTTATAACCTCGCTTTCGTCCGACGGCACCTATGGATATCTTCGAGCAGAAACGCCGCATTATCACCACTGCCATCGTTGCAGTTGTTCTCACTGGAATCAGTATTGCCGTGGTGGTCTCCACCCCCCTGATCAATCAGATCCATACCCAGGCTGCAGACACTGCGAGCCTGGTGGCGGATGCCAAGGCCGAGAGCGTTCGGGCGGTATTCGATCAGCATCAGGATCTGGCGCGACAAACCGCCAGTCGCTCTGAGCTCGCGCGGGTTATGGTCGAATACAACAGGGGAAACCTGGCACTCGCTGACTTGCGGACCTTTTCTCGCCCCAGGCTTGACGATGCCGCAAAAAACATCGACAACCTTGCCGCCATCGTCCGGTTTGATGCCAGTGGCGCCGAAGTTGTGCGCGTCGGGCCTCTGGACGATCAGCTTCCTGCTGACCTGCCTATGCCATCCGGGCTTGATATCCAGTCCTACCCGGTAGGGGTAAATAACGAAGCGAGGCCGTTACTGCACGTCATCGCTGCGATACGCGTGGATGAACAGATCGTAGGCTATGATCTTCTGCTGTTCGAACTCTCCTCACTGATTCCCATCTTTCGCGTGGATGCGGACTCCAGTCTGTGCCTGCTTGATGTCGAGAGAACGCGGCGACTGATCTGGACCGAGGGCAGTCATCAGTTTCAACTAACAACACCCAATGGTTGCCTGGCCGAACAGGAGGGTATCGATTACAAACCAGACCTCGACTTTTTCCGGGCTTCGCTGCCAGATGGCACCCGTGTACTGGCGTTCATTCGGCCGGTGGTGGGGTATGACTGGGAAATCCATATGAACTCCAGGATTTCCAGTGTGTTCGGCGAAGTTATCGAAGACATTGTTATCAGCGTTGTTCTGATACTCATGTTGTCCGCCGTGGCCGGTACGGTAGTCTGGCGTTCACTGAGGCCCATCGTGCATGCACTGGTCAACCAGGCCTCGCAGATTGCCCGCTCTACCGATGAGCTGCGGCTGGCCCAGCAGGTCTTCAATCACACCCACGAAGCCATCGTGATTTGCGACACCGGTTTACAGGTTATTCGGGCCAATCCGGCCTTCAGCGACATTACCGGCACAACGTCGAAGACACTTCGCAATTCAAACCTGATGGCGTTCATCGACAGTGATCGATGCAAGGATATAAACCGGGAAGAGATCCACCGGCATCTGGTCGCAGAAAATGCCTGGCAAGGCGAGGTCTGGCTGACCGGGCCCGATAATGATCCGTTCCCCAACCTGCTGACGGTTTCGCCGGTACGCAATGCCCGGGGACAAATCCAGCAACTGATCCTGACCTTCAGCGATATTACCGCACGGGTACAGGCAGAAAAGCAGATGTTCCGGCTGGCACATTTCGACAAACTCACTGGCCTGCCAAATCGCACGGCCCTGGAAACCCACCTGGAACAAGCCATCGAGCAGGCACGGCGCCAGCATCATCACTTCGCCCTGATGTTCCTGGATCTGGACAAATTCAAACCGGTAAACGACACCATGGGCCACCAGGCTGGCGATGAGCTGCTACGGAATGTCGCGAGAAGGCTCAAGCACAGTATTCGAGCCAATGATGTGGTGGGGCGCCGGGGTGGGGATGAGTTCGTGATCATAACCGGGCCATTAACCAACGATGCCGATGCCCAACCCATTGCTCGCAAAATGATTCAGGTGCTGAATGAACCGTTTCACATTCAGGGCCAGACTGTGCAGATTGGTGCCTCGGTGGGAATCGCTCTGTACCCGGATAACGGTCAGAGTGCTGAGCAACTGCTGGCCACCGCCGACAAGGCCATGTATTCCGTGAAAACCAGCGGCCGGAACAACCTGGCGTTTGCCTGAGTGGAAGCTAGCTCTGCTCGTACTCCTGCACCAGCTGGCTCAGAAAATAATTGCCGGCAGAACTGAGGAAATAGCGGCCCGCGCCGGAGCGGAACAGCAGGTTCCTCTTTTCCAGGTAATCCAGCGCTTCGCTCAACCCTTTCTCGAAACGGGCGGCCCGAAGGATGTCCTGATAATCCTCATCCGCCCCCAGATTTGCCAGATCCTGCTCGTTTAAACCGGCTTCCGGCCGCCCCAGATAATCCAGATCTCTGCCGCTTCGGGCAAAGTAACGGCCGATCAGAAGCAATACCACCTGCACCCGGAAGGCATTTTCATCGTGCTCTTCGCTTTCGTCGTCACTGCTTTCTTTCAGGAAGAAAAAAGCTCCGGTTTCGTTGAACACCAGGTCGCTACCCAGATGCTCATAGAAAGTACGGAAGTGAGACAGGTGGTTATACAGCAGGTTGTAGAGCGGGTTGGCACGAAGCTCCGAGCGGTTGTTGTCCCACACATCCCGGACAATCACCCGGCCAGCCTGGAACTCCCGGTAGACCGCGGCACTGTGAGCCGGCAGGATCTGCTCGAAGCTGGTCGCGCCCTGCTCGTTCAGGGTGCTCTCTGTATCCCGGGTTTCCGCGAAATCAGGCATGGTCTGGCTCTTGTTCTGTATGAGTCGTATTGGTTTCAAGGCGGCGCTTGCGGTACACGAACTGTTCGCTGTCCGGCGCCTGTTCCAGGGTGCGGAAGCGGTTGGTGGTGACCACCTGCATACCCTCCGGTGGCGAATTCACCAAGCGGTTTAACGCTGCCAGCAGGTCTGGAAAACGATAGCCCGGAATAAAACCGTCCAGCCGACCATGAAGCTCCCGTACCAGGTCCGCCGTGGGCCGTAGTTCCAGCGTTTCCAGCCACTGGTACAGCTGGTTGATGCGCTGAACGTTGATGCGGCTTTCGCGGCCGCTGCCGTCTACTTGCTCCAGCACTGGCACGTCCGCTTTCCGGCGCAAATCGCTCAGGCGCAGCTCCAGTTCACTGAACAGCAACTGGTAATAGCTGGACGACTGGCCGAAGGCGTAGTGCTTGGGCCGCTGCTGTGCCCGCAGGCCTACCAGGAACCCGGTGCTGCGGGCAAAGTCGCCGCCTTCCAGCCATTTACGACGAAGGCTCAGGGTTTCGGTGTCGTCCTTCAGCGCGCGCAGCTTGCCGTAGAAATGCTCCATGGCGTTGTACTGGGCCATGCCCCGGCGAGTTTTGCGCAGGAAGTGTTCCACCTCCTGGGCGACGGCCTGGATGGGCTTGTACAGGGCGTTCAGGCTGATAGACGAACGGAACAACTGATCCGCCAGGCTGTGGTCGTCATGGCTCTCCAGCAGCCGCACCATGGCTTCCAGGGTTTCGAACAGGTTGCTGCCATCTGGCAGGCGGGTGTCCGGGTTCAGGAACACCAGCGTGGGCTTGATGTGGCGCTCATACAGAGTGACGATCTGCTCGAACAGGTTCTGGCGGAACTCCAGGTATTTCTCCGGCGCCCGGCTGGCGTCGCCGGACAGATCCGCCAGCTGGGCGCTGATGGTCTGCATGCGCAGCACGTTCTGGCGCAGCAGGCCGATCAGTTGGCTGACACGCTCGTTCAGGTCGTCCCGAAGTTCGGTGTAATCCGGATCGGCTTCGCTGAAGCTGCTGATTTCCAGGCGGTTGCGCACGTCCCGCAGGGTCACCAGGTGGCCCCGCAGGCGGGCGTCGGTCAGTTCCTGATAGAGCGAGGCGTTGCAGGCCCGCATCAGGTTGATCAGGGCATCCTGGAACACCAGCCGGCGCTCGCCATCGGCTTTGATAATGTCGATGATCAAGCCACTGCGGAACAGGTTGTCGGTGTTCATGGCCAGCCGCACCCGTTCCCGGTCGGCCTTGCCCAGGCTGCGGGTGTAGTCCATCACTTCAGCCACCAGATCGCTTTCGCGGATGAACCGGGCCTCGTTGCGGTCCATGCGCTCGATCATCCGGAACAGGATCTTCGGGTGTTCGAACAGCAGCCGGGTGGTGTCCAGGGTGCTGAAGCGTTTACTCATCCGCAGGCTCCAGCAGGCTGTTCTGGGTCTGGTCTGCCCAGTGGCTCAGGGATTCGCCGTTGGTAAAGCCTTCCGCGCCGCCCCAGAACACCAGAGTGCGTTCCTTGCTGTAGGGCCGCGCGGTGCGCATCTGCCCTACTTCCAGGTGCCGGCCGATCAGGTAGATCACTTCGGCGCTGGCGCTGTGGGTCGCCGCGGAAAACAGGTTGAAACCCTGCTTACGCAACCGCTCCAGCAGCGACGGCATCTGGCTGATATCCACGCTGGCCAATTCGTCGAGCACCATGGGGAATGACAGCTGCACGCCCGGGTACAGCACCCTCTTGAGCAGCCGGTACACCAGCTCCAGGTTGATCAGGGCGGTGGTGGAGGTGGACTGGCCTTTCTTGTCCAGGTTGGCGGCGTTTTCCTTGCGGGTGCGGTAGGAAATCCCGGTGATGACTTTGTCCATGGTCAGGCGTTTGCTGCCGCCCTGCTCCCCGAAAAAGTCGGCTACAAACACCCTAAGGCGGTCGTAGAAGGCGTCGGACTGCAACTGGTTGCCGTAAGGGTCGATGTTGTTGGCTTCTTCCACCAGATTGCGGAATTTCGGGTCGGTGTGGATGTCCACCCGGATTTCCACCAGATCGTTGATGCGCACGCCGTCCAGCTCCCGGTTAAGCTGGGCTTCGAATCGGGCAATGTGCTCGTGGTTGGATTTCAGGGCCTGGCGGTAGCTGGCGACGGTTTCATTATGGATGCCAACCTGCTGCTCCAGCACACTCCAGCGCTCGGCCATGCCGGCGAACAGGTCTGAAAGGCTCTTGAACGTGCTTCGGATAACAGACGATGCCGGGCTGTCTTTCTGCAATTCACCTTCGGTATCTTCATGGATACCCAGGTACACAAACTGGCGCAGGTGGTCGAGGATATTGCGGCGGCGCTCTTCCAGGTCGTCCAGCTGGCTTTGCAACTCGTCGAAGGCGGCAGCCGATACGCGCTCAATGTCCAGCGGCTGTTCCGCCTGCACGGCCTTCAGGTGCGGGAAGCGGTGCTCCACGGTGCCAACGCTCTTGCTCAGGGCCGCCAGCTCCCGCTCCCGTTCTTCAATGCGATCTTTCTCGGCTTTCGCTTTCGCGGCTTTCGCCTGAACCGCGTCCTGTTTTTCCTGCTCCAGCCGGGCCTGTTCGTTCAGTTTGGCAAGCTGTTCTTCGGCGGCCTGTTTTTCTTCGGTGGCGTCTTTCAGGGTGGTGGCTGCCGCAGGGTAGCGCTGCAGCGTTTCCAGGTCTTTCTCGATAGACCGGATTTCTTTCTCCGTGCGCTCGATCAGCTGAGGTCGGTCGTGTTCCTGATTGGCGGTGTCGGCC
>Ga0208316_1000510_pt1 | contig 32343 bp, 30 predicted proteins | sample MalvireepMed_231_FD_184240 | JGI IMG/M metagenome (GOLD analysis project Ga0208316, IMG submission 184240) | Marine viral communities from the Global Malaspina Expedition - Malaspina viral metaG DeepMed_231 (SPAdes) (version 2) | ecosystem: Environmental > Aquatic > Marine > Oceanic | place... | reverse complement strand
TCCGAAATCCCTATAACCCGCGCCTCGCGCGTCAGCGGCGCGAACCCGTGGCTGGGTAGCTCAGCTGGTTAGAGCGGTGGATTCATAACCCACAGGTCGGCGGTTCGAGCCCGCCCCCAGCTACCACTAGACTCATACATGAGGCTGGTGACTTGGACGGCTCCAGGGCGAGGCTCGCCAGAGCAAGGGTCGAGTAGCATTCACCAGCTAGGGTCGCTCTTCCGTGTGAGGCGCATCTCAATCCACTCCGGCGCAGACGTCCAAATCAGCTCGGGCCCAAGCGTCGGGCGTTCATCTCTCGCTTTGAATAACACTCAGTTGCTTGAAATATAATCATCATGCTCGCCACCTCGACCTTCCAGCTCGTCGCCAAGCCGGACGACGATGTCGAAGAAGAGAGCGTGCGATTGGCCGCTTTGGCGCAAGACGTCAGGGCCTTTGTGCAATCACATGAATGGGCGCCGCCGATCGAAAATCTCCTCTTGGCCTTCGGCATCGGCGGCGTCATCGGCCTTTACCTGGTCCGCTTCAAGCACGGCGTCGTCTCAGGCGAAGGGAATGGCGACCGGGAAATCTGGGTCGTCGTGGGAGACCTTCCCTCCATCTATTTTGAGGTTGAGGGCAGCGAGACCCCGGCCGCCGCGCTTGAGACCTACTGCCGTATCGCCCAGGCTTGGGCTGACGCGGTGCTTGCGGGGGGCGATCTTTCAGAGGAATTTCCGATCCCGGTGGCGCCGACTGAAGCGCATGCTCGCATGCTGTCGAGCCGGCTTCAGACCATCCGCGAGATCTTCTTGCCCCGCCTGGTACGGAACTAGACCGCGGCCTGGGCGCCTTTCGCAAACCCCTCAGATACTCGCCCGCACCGGCTCGGGGTGGTCGGCTTCGCAGAGGCTGTGGTCGGAGAGCGCCTCGATCACGCGGCAATCGCTGGCCGCGCCCTGGCAGGTGGCCTCGGCCATCCGCTTCAGTTCGGACCGCAGCGCCTCGAGCTGGGCGATCTTGCGATCGACGGCGATGAGCTGCTCGCGGGCCAGGGCGTTGGCGTCCGCGCAGTCCCGCTCAGGGTCATCAGCCAGGTCCAGCAGGGTGCGGATCGCCTCGATGGGAAAGCCCAGCTGGCGCGCGTGCTTGATGAAGGCCAGCCGGCGTACGGCGTCTGGGCCAAACAGGCGGCGGTCATTGGCCGCCCGCTCGGGCGGGGGTAAGAGGCCGATCTGCTCGTAGAATCGGATGGTCGGCACCTTGACCTCGCTGGCCTTGGCCAGCTTGCCGATGGACAGCGACGGCATGGCGTCTCCCCCGTTTTGTGCGGCCAGCATAAGGGCTTGATCCTCTAGCGACTAGAGCATGCAGGGTGCCGCTTATATCGAGTCGCACCCCGCATCTCCTGCCCACTGAATCGAGCCCCTCCTTGTCGTACCGGCTCTTCTGCCTGCGTTCGTCCCCGTCCGTCTTCGTGATCGCCCTGGCCTGTGCGGCCTGGAGTTCGAGCGCCGGCGCGCAGGAGGCGGGGGAAGAGGAGGGCGAGGAGATCCAGGAGCTGGTGGTGCAGGCCACCCGCTCGGGCCGCCTGGTGCAGGACGAGCCGATCCGCGTCGAGGTGATCAACCGGGAGGAGATCGAGGAAAAGATCCTGATGACGCCGGGCAACATCTCGATGATCGTCGCCGAGACCGGCGGCGTGCGGGTGCAGGTCACCTCGCCGTCGCTCGGCGCGGCCAGCATCCGCATGCAGGGCATGCGGGGCCGCTACACCCAGCTGCTGGCCGACGGACTGCCGCTCTATGGCGGCCAGGCCCTGGGCCTGCTGCAGATCCCGCCCGCCGACCTCGGCCAGGTGGAGGTGATCAAGGGCGCGGCCTCGGCGCTCTACGGGCCTTCGGCGCTGGGTGGCGTCATCAACCTCGTCTCCCGTCGCCCCGGCGGCGCGCCGCGGGCAGAATTGCTGCTCAACGCCACCAGCCGGGACGGCCAGGACGCCACGGCCTATGCCGAGGCGGCGGGTTCGGGCGCCTGGAGCTATTCGGCCATCGGCGGGCTGCACCGCCAGTCGTCGCACGACCTGGACTCCGACGGCTGGATCGATACGCCGGCCTATGACCGCTGGACCGTGCGGCCACGGCTGTTCTGGGACGGCGACGAGGGCGGCCGCGCCTATTTCACCCTCGGCGCCATGGGCGAGGAGCGGGTCGGAGGGACTGTGGCCGGGCGCGTGGCGCCTGACGGGCGGCCGTTCCCGCAGGCCCAGGACAGCCGCCGCCTCGACGCGGGCTTCGTCTCCGAAACGCCGGTGAGCCTGGGCGTGCTGCATCTGCGCGCTTCGGGCGTCACGCAGAAGCATGAGCACCTCTATGGCGACGTTCAGGAGGACGACCGCCATCGGACCCTGTTCGCCGAGGCGTCCTTCGCCGGGCGTTCGGAGGGGACCTCCTGGCTGGCCGGGGTCGCGTTCCAGCGGGACGATTACCGCAATGAGGCCTTCCCCGCCTTCGACTACGCCTTCGAGACCCCGGCTGTGTTCGCCCAGGTCGAGCACGACGTGAACCTCGACCTGACGCTGGCCGGCAGCGCCCGGCTGGACGCCCACAGCGAATATGGAACGCACTTCAGCCCGCGGGTCTCGGTGCTCTACCGGCCAGGACCTTGGACGGTGAGGGCGTCTGTCGGCCGGGGCTTCTATGCGCCGACGCCCTTCGTCGAGGAAATCGAAGCCGCCGGCTTGTCGAGGCTTCGTCCGTTGGCCGGGCTGGAGGCCGAGACCGCCGACACCGCCTCCCTGGAGGGCGGCTACGCCACCGGCCCCATCGAGGCCAACCTGACCCTGTTCGCCTCCACCATCGGCGACGCCGTGCGGCTGGAGGCGGTCGATCCGGCGACGCCAAGCGCTGGTGTGAGGCTGATCAATTCGCCGGGGGAGGTCCGAACCCAGGGCGCCGAGGTCCTGCTGCGCTATCGCTGGCGGGAGATCACGGTCACCGGAAGCTATGTCTATGTGGACTCCGACGAGCCCGATCCCACAGGACCCGGCCGCCGCGTCGTACCCCTGACACCGAACCACACGGCCGGCGTCGTCGCCATGTGGGAAGCCCACGACAAGGGGCGCGTGGGGTTCGAGGCCTACTACACCGGCAAGCAGGATCTGGAGGACAATCCGTTCCGGACAACGAGCCGTCCTTATCTTGAGGTCGGCCTGCTGGGCGAGATCGTGCTGGGCGATGTCCGCCTGTTCCTAAACCTCGAAAATCTGCTCAATGTTCGGCAGACCAAGTACGACCCCGTCATCCTGCCGCAGCGCAGGCCGGATGGCCAATGGACGATCGACGCCTGGGGGCCGTCCGAGGGCTTCGTCGCCAATGGCGGTCTTCGCATCACGTTCTAAGGGCGCTCTGGCTGAGGGCGCTCTTGCAAATCGCTCGCGCCAAGGGTCATTGGGGACTGACTCAGTTGGAGGCCTGCGATGGCGCGGAACGTGTATGACGCCCCGGTGAAGAAGGGGCGGGGCCTCCTCCAGCTGGCGGTGGTCGGTGTCGCCGCCGTGGTGCTGATCGGCGGGGTTCTGGCGATGCTGGGCCAGCAGCGCATGGCCTCGGCCGCCGACTGGACCCCGCGTGGGCCGGAATGCCCGGTGTGGGAGGGTCCTCTGCCTGTCTCCAAGAGCCGCCCCGAACTGCTGACCTTCGACTATGGCGGGGCGACGCTCGGTCGCTGGTTTGGTCACGTCAATTGCGTGCAGGTCTATAAGACGGCCCTGCCGGGCGGCGGCATCTATCACGCCTGCCATTTCACCGGCCCTGACTTCGTGCGGGTGACGGTGGACGACCAGGTGACGACCTTCCGCCCCGGGGTCGGCAAGCCGGCCATCGTCACGATCCGCGACGGCGAGGTGAGCTGCGCCACCGATCCCCGCGCCGCGGCGCCGCGCAAGCCCTGAGCTCTTGGCGAAGACCGGCTGCGTACTCTACATTCGAAGCCTTGAGAGACGGCCGAGGCGGCTATCCACCTCGGCCGGACGTCGATCAGACGATGTTTTTTGAGTGATTTGAAGGTGGCGCAGATGGGTTCCGAAACGCAGGCCGGTGCGGCCGGACGGGTGATCGACAAGGACGCCCTACTCGCCAAGTATGTGGCCGAGCGGGACAAGCGGCTGCGGGCCGACGGCAACGCCCAGTATGTCCGGCTGACCGGCCGATTTTCCGACTATCTGGAAGATCCCTACACGCCTCGGCTCGAGCGCGAACCGAAGACCGACCACGTCACCTTCGCCTTCATCGGCGGCGGGTTCGCCGGCCTGGTGACCGGGGCGCGGCTGGTGGAGGCGGGCATCAGCGATGTGCGGATTATCGACAAGGCCGGCGATTTCGGCGGCACCTGGTACTGGAACCGCTATCCCGGCGCCCAGTGCGATACGGCCTCGATGATCTACATGCCGCTGCTGGAAGAAACCGGGCACATGCCGAGCGAGAAATACGCTCATGCCCCGGAAATCCTTGAGCAGTGCCAGCGGATCGGCCGCCAGTACGGCCTCTATGACAATGCGCTGTTCCACACCGAGGTGGAGGACCTCTCCTGGGACGAGGCGCAAAGCCGGTGGATGATCCGCACCAACCGTGGCGACGCCTTCACCGCCAGCTTCATCGGTCTGGGCACCGGGCCGCTGCACGTGCCCAAGCTGCCTGGCATTCCCGGCATCGAGGACTTCAAGGGCCACGCCTTCCACACCAGCCGCTGGGACTATGACTATACCGGCGGCGATCCCTCAGGCGCGCCGCTGGAGAAGCTGGCGGACAAGCGGGTGGCGATCATCGGCACCGGCGCCACCTCGGTCCAGGCCGTGCCGCACCTGGCCCGCGCCTGCCAGGCGCTCTATGTGGTCCAGCGCACGCCGTCCTCTGTAGATGTCCGCGCCAACGCCCCCATCGATCCCGACTGGTTCAAGACCGTGGCCGAGCCTGGCTGGCAACAGCGCTGGCTGGAGAACTTCACCGCCAACCAGGGCGGCGGGCTGGCCGAGGAAGACCTGGTGATGGACGGCTGGACGGACCTGTCCCGTCGCATCCGCAGCAAGATCAATGAGCTTCCACCGGAGGATCGCAGTCCCTTCAAGATGCTCGCGGCCTTCGAGGACTCCGATTTCGAAAAGATGGAGGAGATCCGCGCCCGGGTGGACTCCATCGTCGCCGACACCGAGACCGCTCAGAAGCTCAAGGCCTGGTACCGGCAGCTCTGCAAGCGCCCCTGCTTCCACGACGCCTACCTACAGGCCTTCAACACGCCAGGAACCCATCTGGTCGACACCGACGGCAAGGGTGTCGAGGCGATCACCGAAAAGGGCTTCGTGGTCGCAGGCGTCGAATATGAGGTCGACTGCATCATCTACGCTTCGGGCTTCGAGGTGGGCACACCCTTCGAGCAGCGGGCCGGTTTCGACCTGACGGGCCGCGGCGGGCTGAAGCTGTCGGAGGCCTGGGGCGAGGGGATGAAGAGCCTGCACGGCATTCATGTGCGCGACTTCCCCAACGCCTTCTTCGTCCAACCGACCCAGGGCGCCAACCTGATCTCCAACATTCCGCACAATCTGACGGAATCGGGCCGCACCATCGCCATGACTGTCCGCCACGCCCTCGACCGGGGCGCCAAGGAGGTCGAGGCGACGCCCGAGGCCCAGGCCGCCTGGGTTGAACTGCTGCTCACCGGCATGGGCCGGATGCTGGGGGCGCCGGACTGCACGCCGGGCTACTACAACAACGAGGGCCAGGATCCGGGGCCGGCGGCGCGGCTCAATGTCGGCTACCCCCAGGGGGCGAGCGCCTTCTTCAAGTACATCGACGGCTGGCGCACCTCCGGCGCCTTCGACGGGCTGACCTTCCGCTGAGGACAGGCTGGCGGCCATGAGGCCGCCAGCCAATATTCAACCGACTGGTTGACGTTCAGGATCGACGTCCTTATATTCAACCCCATGGTTGAATTATCCGCCCCCGAGCTCGACACCGTCTTTCACGCCCTGGGCGACGCCACGCGTCGCCGGATGCTGCGCGAGCTCTCTCAGGGCGAACGCACGGTCGGCCAACTCGCCGAACCCTTCGCCATCTCGCTGGCGGCCGCCTCCAAGCACATCAAGACCCTGGAGAGCGCGGGCCTGATCGCCCGCGAGGTGCGCGGCCGCACGCATATCTGTCGCCTCGATCCCGGCCCGCTGGCCAGCGCCCACCAATGGCTCGGCGTCTATCAGCGCTTCTGGACCGAGCGTCTCGACGTCCTCGAAGGCCTGCTGCGCCAGGAGGACGCCCCACCGGTCTCAAAGCCCACAGGAGAAGACCCATGAGCGACCTTGCCACCCTCGGCGCCTACGGCGAGCTGATCGAGCCCGCCACCCTGAAGATTCAGCGCCTGCTGCCCGGACCGATCGAGCGGGTCTGGGACTATCTGACCCAGACCGAACTCCGCCGGCGCTGGCTGGCGTCGGGCGACATGCCCGCCCAGACCGGTGAAGGCTTCGAACTGGTCTGGCGCAATGACGAACTGACCGATCCGCCCGGCGCGCGGCCCGAAGGCTTCTCGACCGAGCACCGGATGGAGAGTCGGGTGGTGGCGCTGGAGCCGCCCCGTCGGCTGGTGATCACCTGGGGCGCGCAGAGCGAGGTTGAATTCGGCCTGGACGTCCAGGGCGCCGAGGTTCTGCTGACCGTCATCCACCGCCGGGTCCCGGATCGCGACACCCTTCTCAACGTCAGCGCCGGCTGGCACGCCCACATCGATGTGCTGGCCGCCCTGCTGTCGGGCCAGACGCCCAAGCCCCATTGGGACAACTGGGTCCGGTTGCGGTCGGACTACGACGCCCGCCTGCCGGTCTGAGGCCGTCCGGTCCTTAGGGCGTCTGCCCCTCCGCCGCCTTCTGCGCCATATAGCAGGCGTCCCAGGACGGCTCGCCGCCGAAGTGCTCCAGCATCAGCTGGGTCAGGGCCTGGACCTTGCGCGAGGCGTGATCGGCCGGGGGCGGGCGCACCACATAGAGCCCCGCCTCCGGGATCGGGTGATCCCGGAGGAGAAGGCTCAGCTCGCCGGTGGCGATGGCGTGCCCGCAGAGGAAGGTCGGCAGGATGGCGATCCCGAGCCCAGAGGTGACCGCCGCCAGCAGGGCCTGGCCGCTGTCGGCCTGGAAGCGCGCCTTCGGCCGGATCGCCAGGGCGCGCGGGCCTGAGCCGAAGCGCCAGACCTCGTCTGGCTGGCCGACGGCGGCATGGGCGGCCAGATCCTCGGGCCGCCGGGGCGTCCCATGGGCGGTCAGATAGGCAGGGCTGGCCACCACGGCGGCGGCGATCGGGGCGATCTTGCGGGCCACCAGGCTGGAGTCCGCCAGGCGTCCGATGCGGATGGCGGCATCGAAGCGCTCGCCCACCAGGTCGACGAAGCGGTCGCTGAACGAGGCCTGAATCTCCAGGCGGGGGTGGCGCTGGGCGAGCTCCGTCAGGACAGAGCTCAGATGGGTGGCGCCGAAGCTGAGCGGGGCGGCGATCCGCAGGCGCCCGGTGACCTCGTCGCCCTGAGCGACGGCGGCGCGGGCCGCCTCGGCCCCGGCCAGCAGGGTCTCGGCGTGGCGGCGGAATGTGGCGCCGGCCTCGGTCAGGGCGACCCCGCGGGTCGTGCGGGCCAGCAGTTGCGCCCCCAGCTCGTCCTCCAGCCGCGACAGGCGCCGGCTGATCATCGACTTGGACAGGTCGAGGCGCCGGGCGGCCTGGGTCAAGCCCCCGGCCTCGGCCACCTCGACAAAGGTGCGGACATCTTCGAGATCAAGCATGACCGTTGCGTATATCGGAACGGTTATTCCCGCAATTGGCCGCTACTGTTGCGGGTGAAGAGACGCCAACTCCTGGTCCTGAGACAACACCCGACGACAGGAGAGCGTCATGTCCAACCTTCTCGTAATCAACAGTTCCTCGGCCGGCGAACAGTCGGTCTCGCGCCAGCTGGTCGCCGCCGCCGTGGCGACGGTCCAGCGCACGGACCCGGACGTCACCGTGGTTCGTCGGGAGCTGGGCGAAGACCCGGTGCCGCATCTGGTCCGCGACACCCTGGCCGGCGTCCGCGGCGTGGCTTCGACCCCGGCCGAGCACGCCGCCCGGGCCCTGTCGGACACCCTGATCGCCGAGCTGCGGGCCGCCGACACCATCATCATCGGCGCGCCCATGTACAATTTCAGCCTGCCCACCACGCTCCGGGCCTGGCTCGACCATGTGCTGCGGGCCGGCGAGACCTTCACCTATTCCGAAGCCGGTCCGAAGGGCCTGCTGGAAGGCAAGCGGGTGATCGTCATCGAGAGCCGCGGCGGTCTCTATAGCGAAGGCCCCGGTCAGATCGCCGACTTCCAGGAGCCCTATCTGCGCCACCTGCTGGGCTTCATCGGCCTGACAGACGTCACCTTCGTCCACGCCGAGAAGATCGGCTTCGGGCCCGAGGCGCGCGCCGACGCCATCGAAGGCGCCGAGGCCCGGCTGGCCGAGATCCTCAGTCAGGACCTGGTCGCGGCCTGAAGATAGCGAACGGGCGGCCGGACCTGCGCCGGCCGCCCCGTTCAGATTTCCAGCCAGTAGGTCCGCCGCGCCGTGTCGTGGAACAGGGCCGCCTTTTCATCGGCCGAGGCGCCGGCGGCCAGCCGCTTGAAGGCGTTCCACAGGGTGGCGTAGTCGCAGGTCCCGGCATCGACCGGGAAGTTGCTTTCGAACATGCAGCGCTCGACGCCGAAGGCCTCGATGGCGGTCTCCGCATAGGGCCGCCATTCCTCAGCCAAGGCCGCTGAAGTCGCCGGCGGCTCGGCCATGAAGCTATCGAAGCCCAGGAACGGCATGGCCAGCCCGCCGATCTTGCAGACCACATTGGGGCGCTCGGCCAGGGCCTGGATGTTGTCGCGCCACACCCCGAACCGCGTCTCGCGCTGACCGGCATAGGCGCCGATGCCCAGCGGCGTGCCGAGGTGATCGAGAATGATGGTGGTTTCGGGAAAGGCGCTCGCCAGGTCGATCAGGTCGGGCAGCTGTGGCTCCAGCAACCAGGCGTCGAAGGACAGGCCGTGGCCGGCGAGATGGGCGAACCCAGTGCGAAAGGCTGCGCTGCGATAGAGCCCGGCCGACATGCCGCCCAGCGGACCCAGCACCGCCGGGTCGGGGTCGTGGCGCGCGCTCTGTCGAACGCCGCGGAACCGTCCGCCCCCGGCGGCCAGGTGCGCCTCCAGCACCGGGGCGACGCCATCTCCCAGGGTCAGGTCGGCATGGCCGACGATGCCGGCGCAGGCCCGCACCTCGCCATAGAGGCCGCTGGCGCTCATGGCCGCCACGCCGTTGACGAACTCCGTCTCGCCCACCGGCGACAAGGCGGTCGACGCGTTGGCCAGATACATGGCGCCGCACTCGATGAAGACCGTGCCCCGTACGTTGTGGCCCGCGCCGAGATCGGCCAGCAACTGGTCCAGCAGATAGTGGGGCGAACGGCGGAGCACGGCCTCGAAACCGTGGCGCGGCGGCGGCGCCTCTGCGCCGAACCGGCCCCGCATGTCCCAAAGATGATGGTGGGGATCGATGATCGGCAGGTCAGGTTCGAGAATGGCTTCTTGAGGCACGAGGGGCTCCTCTGGCGGCGCTGGCGCTCCGACGGAGCGCATCGATGTTCAACTTAGGGGACGTGTTTCTCAAGGAAATCAATTCGTAGGCATTGGCATGCCATTGTTCGGCGTTCAGCAGACGCAGAGACTCATCGTGCTCACGCCCACGGCCCGCAAGCCGGCCGATATCACAGTTTCCCCTGAGGTCCTGGCCCAGTCCCAGACACCGGTGCTGCGCACCTATGTGCTGGCGGCGGCGGTTTATTACGCCCTGGTCAGCGTCTCGCATCCGTTCTTCGAGACCGGCCGCGCCCTGGTGATTCTGACGGGACTCTCGGTCGTCGCCACGGTCATGGGCCTGCTGGCCTGGCGCTGGTTGAAGCAGCCCCAAGGGCTGTTGCGCCTCGAGGCGGCGGCCCTGCTGATGAACGCCCTCTTCATGGCCAATGTGGTCGCCTATCTGACCCTGCATTTCGAGGCGCTGAAGCTGTTCTATTTCGTGCTGCTGGCGCTTGTTTTCGCGATCACAGCCCCGACCCGCCGCGTGGCCTATGTCAGCACGCTTGTAGCCTTTCTCGCGATGGTGCTCATGGCGCGGGCTGCTCCGGGCCACCTGATCAATCACTACGCCTATGTGGGCGTGGCCGGCGTCTTCGCCGCGCTTGGCATGTCGACCCTGATGCGGGGGGCTGTGCTGCGCGAGATTCGCGCCCGGCTCGCCACCGACGAGCTGAACGTCGCCCTGCGTCATGAGCTGACCCGCAACCAGGCCCTGACCCGCGAAGCCCAGGACCTGGCGGTCGCCGCCCGCGCCGCAGACCGGACCAAGAGCGAATTCCTCGCCACCATGAGCCATGAAATCCGCACGCCCCTGAACGGCGTGCTGGGCATGGTCCAGGTCATGGCCCTGGATGAGCTTCCCACCGTTCAGCGAGAGCGGCTGGGCGTGGTGCAGGACTCGGCCACCAACCTGCTGGACATCCTCAACGCTGTGCTCGACATCGCCCGGATCGAGGCCGGCGAGATGACCATCACCGCCGCCGAATTCGACACCGATCACCTCATAAGACCCCTGGGCGCCCTTTACGGGCAGATCGCCGCCGAGCGCGGTCTCGCCTTCACCCTCGAGCTTGCTCCGGAGGCCCGCGGGCGGCGGCTGGGGGACGAGATCCGCCTGCGCCAAGTGATCAGCAACCTCATCTCCAACGCCCTGAAGTTCACCGAGGCAGGCTCGATTTCCGTCCGTATCGGTGGCGATGACGCCCGTCTGACCTGTGAAGTCGCCGACACTGGCATCGGCATTCCCCTCGACCACCAGGACACGATCTTCGACAAGTTCGTCCAGGCTGACGCCTCCAACACCCGCCGCAGCGGCGGAACGGGCCTGGGCCTGGCCATCTGCCGCGACCTGGTGGCGTTGATGGGCGGCAGGATCAGCTTCACCAGCCGGCCGGGGGTTGGGACCACCTTCACCTTCACCCTGCCCATGCCTCGCGCAGCGCGGGCGCCGGACGGGCCATCCGCGCTTGAAGCGGAACGGACCGCGGGCCCGGCCACCGGGTGCGCTCGCGGTCGGCGGGTGCTGATCGTCGATGACAACGGCGCCAACCGCATGGTCCTGAAGACCCTTCTTGAGAGCCAGGGCCTGGTCTGTGGCCTGGCCGGGGATGGTCATGAGGCTGTATCGGCCTGGTCGGAGGGCGCATGGGACCTGATCCTAATGGACATCCATATGCCCGGAATGGATGGGATGAGCGCGGCTCAGGCCATCAGAGCGGCCGAGGGCGAGGTCGGCCGACTGCGCACGCCGATTCTCGCGCTCACCGCCAGCGTCATGACGCACGAGGCCCGGCGCTATCTGGGGGCGGGCATGGACGGGGTCGCCGCAAAGCCGGTCCAGCTCGACGCCCTGATGCGGCAGATCGAGCAGACATTGACCGACGCCGACAGGCGATCGGCGACGGATTCCACGGCCCTTTCCCGGCGCGCCTAGGCCCGCGCCGCGCGAAAGGGCGAGCGCCCTCGGCCTTGGTTGAACTCTTCTTATGTTTCGCGCGCTTCTGCGTCGGCTCCAGAGGAGGATCACGCCATGGCCGACGACATCTACGGGAAACGCAACCCTGGCGCGGGGGGAGAAACCCATCAGACCGCCTCTGGCGACACGCCGGTTCTGACCACTCAGCAGGGCACACCGGTCGCAGACGACCAGAACAGCCTGAAGGTCGGCGCCCGGGGCCCGACGCTGCTGGACGACTTCCATCTGCGCGAGAAGCTCTTCCACTTCGATCACGAGCGGATTCCTGAGCGGGTGGTCCATGCCCGGGGCTTTGGGGTGCACGGTTATTTCGAGGCTACCGAGTCCCTGACCGACCTGACCCGGGCCGACCCCTTCCAGAAGGCGGGGCAGCGCACGCCGGTGTTCGTGCGGTTTTCAACCGTGGCCGGTTCCAAGGGCTCGCCCGACCTGCCCCGCGACGTGCGGGGCTTTGCGGTGAAGTTCTACACCCAGGAGGGCAACTGGGACCTGGTGGGCAACAACATCCCGGTCTTCTTCATCCAGGACGCCATTAAGTTCCCCGACCTGATCCATGCCGCCAAGCCGGCCCCTGATCGCGGGTTCCCGCAGGCTCAGACCGCCCATGACAACTTCTGGGACTTCATCAGCCTGAGCCCGGAATCCATGCACATGATCATGTGGGTCATGTCCGATCGGGCCATCCCGCGGTCTCTGCGGTTCATGGAAGGATTCGGCGTCCATACTTTCCGGTTCATCAACGCCGAAGGGAAGTCGAGCTTCGTCAAGTTCCACTGGAAGCCCAAACTCGGCCTGCAGTCGGTGTTGTGGAACGAAGCTCTGAAGATCAACGGGGCTGACCCGGACTTCCACCGTCGCGACCTGTGGGATGCGGTCGACAGCGGCCAGCCGCCCGAGTGGGAGCTGGGCGTCCAGGTGTTTGACGAAGCCTTCGCCGACGAATTCGAGTTCGACATCCTCGATCCCACCAAGATCATTCCCGAGGAGCGGGTCCCGGTGCGGATCATCGGCCGCATGGTCCTGGACAACAACGTCCAGAACTTTTTCGCCGAGACCGAGCAGGTGGCCTTCTGCACCCAAAATGTCGTGCCGGGCATCGGCTTCACCAATGACCCGCTGCTGCAGGGCCGGAACTTCTCCTACCTCGACACCCAGCTGAAGCGCCTCGGCGGCCCCAACTTCACCCATATCCCAGTGAACGCGCCGCGCTGCCCGGTCCACAACTTCCAGCAGGATGGCCATATGGCCATGCGCAACCCCGTCGGCCGGGCCAATTACGAGCCCAACAGCTGGGGCGAACAGGGCGGCCCGCGGGAGAGTCCGGAGCGGGGCTATCCGCACGCCGCCGTCGCCGAGTCCGGCGAGACCCGCCAGATCCGCGCCGAGACCTTCGCCGACCACTACAGCCAGGCCCGTCAGTTCTTCATCAGCCAGACGCCCACCGAACAGAAGCACATGGGCGACGCCCTGGTGTTCGAACTCAGCAAGTGCGACCGGCTCGACATCCGCGAGCGCATGGTCGGCCATCTGCGCAACATCGACGAGGGCCTGGCCAAGACCGTCGCCACGGGCCTGGGACTCGCCAAGGCGCCCGCCGCACTCAAGCCCGCCCGCCCGGTAATCGACGACCTGCCGGCGTCCGATGCGCTCAGCATCCTCAAGCGGCCGCTGCCGAAGTTCGAGGGCCGCAAGTTCGGCCTGCTGATGAGCGACGGCGCCGATGCAGTGCTGTTCAAGGCCCTGACCGACGCCATCAAGGCCGAGGGCGCCATCTTCGAGGTGATCGCGCCGCATATCGGCGGCGTGAAGCTGAGCGATGGAGCGCTTCTGCCGGCCGACCAGAAGATCGATGGCGGGCCTTCGGTGCTCTATGATGCGGTCGCCGTCCTGGTGTCGGAGGAGGGCGCCGCCATGTTCTCCAAGGACAAGACGGCCAAGGACTTCGTCAACGACGCCTTCGCGCACTGCAAGTTCATCGCCCATACGGAGGCGGCCTCGATGCTGTTCGAAAAGGCCGGCGTCGCAGAGGACATGGACGAGGGCTTCATCGCGCTCGCCGGACCCAAGGACGCCAAGGCCTTTGTCGAGACCTGCCGCAATGTCCGCCTCTGGAGCCGCGAGATGAAGGTCGATCTGGACGCCGCTGCGCTGGAATAGGCGTCGGCGCAGACCGACGATCCCTCAGGCCCTGCGCCGCCGGCATCCCACGGCGGCGGCGCGGGAGCTCGTCCGGGCTTCGAGCGCTCCGGGCCTTCACAGGCTCGTGATATTTTTGCCTCAGGCGCGCAACCTTCCGTGAGGTTCACCGGTTTGTGATGCGAGTGGGCAGAACAGGAGATCACTGACATGACCCTCAAGACACAGCTTTTCGCCGCCGGCGCCGCGCTCGCCCTGATGGCCGCCCCGGCCGCCTTCGCCCAGGATGCGGGCGCTGATGCGACCATGTCGAACGATGCGGCGGCTTCCGCCCCGGCGACGGCGCCCGCCACGGGCGCGGCCAGCTTTACCGACACCCAGGTTGAGGGCTTCGCTGAAGCCATGACCGATGTGCAGTCGCTCAATGAAGAGTACGGCCCCAAGGTCACCGCCGAAACCGACGCCACCGCCCAGGCGACGCTGCAGCAGGAAATGAACACCAAGATGACCGCTGCGGTCGAGGAGTCCGGCCTGACGGCCGAGGAGTACAATCAGATCGCCGCCGCTGCCCAGACCGATGCTGAGCTTCGCGCCCGGATTGGTCAGGCCATGCAGGCCGACGCTGGAACCTCCGCCGACGCCTCGGCTGAGGTCGAGGCCACGGAGAGCGATCCGGAGATGTAACGCCTGGCCCCGGTCAGACGACATAGGGCGCGGTCCCTCAGGATCGCGCCCTTTTTCGTGGGCGATGGAATCAGGCGGCCCGGGCTGTGCTGCCCTCGAGCGCCTGTTGCAGGGCGCGCAGCAGGTTTTCAGGCTTCATCGGCTTTTCCACCACCCCGATCATGCCGGCGGCGATATAGCCTGCCGCGTCCTCGGGATCGGCGTTGGCCGTCAGGGCGATGATGGGGGTCTGGGCCGCCGCCCCGGATAGGGATCGGATGGCCCGCGTGGCGGCCACCCCGTCCATCCGCGGCATCTTGATGTCCATCAGGATCAGGTCGAAGCGCCCGGTTCGGGCCAACTCGACGGCCTCCACACCATCAACCGCGGTTTCGGCCGTACAGTCGAACATCGCGCAGAGCGTTTCGGCGACCATCCGGTTGGTGGCGTTGTCATCGACGATCAGGACATGGGCGGCGCGGTCGGACGCCGCCTCGGGCTGGGCCGGCTCAGCCTTGGGCGCGCAGGGCGCGTCTAGGGTGAAGACGGCCGTCTCGCCCCCGCCAAGATTGCTCTCGGTATGCTGGGCGCCGTTCAGGCTAAGCAGGATGTTCTGGGCCAGCGCCGCACCAATGGCGGTCTCCAGTCCGAAGCGGGCGTCGATGTCCTCGACGCTGCCTGACAGGCTCTGGTCCATGACCTCGCCGGCCCCCCGGACGCGACCTTCGAGGCGCAGGGTGTCGGCGGTTTCGCCGCTCACCCGCAGGGAGGCTTCGACAGCGCCCCGACGGACGCTGGATATGGCCTGGCCGATGAAGCCGTCGAAGACTTGATGCAGCCGGAAGGGATCGATGAGCGCGGTCGCCGCCGGATCGCCCTCATAAGAGACCAGCAGGGTGACGCCGCTCTCCCGGGCGCGGCTGATCCAGCGCTCCTGCACCTCGTCCATCAGGTCGCGGAGTTGGCGCGGTTCGGGGGCGAGGCTGAGTTGTTGCTGGGTGGCGGTCTTCAGATCGTGGGTGGCGGCCAACAGGCGACAGACGACGGTTGCGGCTTCATCGACCCCGTCGACACAGGCTTGAGCGTCGGCGGCGAGATGCTGTCGGTTCAGTCGGTCGGTGAGCGCCAGCACGCCCTCAAGCTGGGCGCGGATCTCTTCTGTAACGCGGTCGAAGAAGAACTCAGAGAGGGGCATGGTTAGCCGGGACCGTTGAAAGATTCCACTCAGGATGGAGGGAACCCTTTTCAGAGACGTTAAGTTGGCTCCGGCCAGTTTGACGCAGGCGTAGAAACGAAATGGGGGCGGCAGGTCGCCCCGCCGCCCCCTCTCAGATTTCGAGCCTTGCGCTTAGAAGCGGTACTGAAGCTCCAGACCAAAGGTGCGCGGCTGGATCAGGCCTCGGGTGATCGATGATCCCGTCTGCCGCAGGTAGGTCTGGCCGCCCACCACCAGACCCGGATTGGGATTGCCGAAGACCGCCGTCGGATTGGTCGAACCGGTGGAGGTGAAGCCCTCTTCTTCGAAGGCGTTCTTCACAAAACCGATCACCGAATAGCGGTCCTCGATATCGCGCCAGATCAGGCGGAAGTCGGCGACGGTATAGGCCGGCACCGCGAAGGCGGGGTTGTCGAAGGGCTGGTAGATCGTCTCGTCGGTCCAAAACGCGGTGCCCGAGGCGATCAGTGAGCCGGGTCCGAAGTCCCAGGTGTAGTTGGCGTTCATCGCCACCTTGTGTTCCGGCGACTGGAAGAGCCGCGAGCCCTCCAGATCCTGGAAGACCAGCAGCACGCCGTTCTGCACCGCCGTGCCGCCGGCCGGTTGCGCCTGGGGCAGCAGGGCGCTGGGATCGGCCGGATCGTAGAAGCAGCAGCCACGGGTGATCTCAGTGTTCAGATAGCCGTAGCTGAGCGACACCTGCAGGTTGCGGCTGGGCTCCCAGATGGTTTCCAGCTCCAGCCCGTAGGCGCGCGCGTCCACATTGATGAAGTTGTTGGCCGAGGCGGTGCCCGCCGCATTCAGCTGCTGCAGGTTCAGCTGCAGGTCGGTGTAGTCGTTGTAGTAGAGCGAGGCGTTGACGATCAGCTGGCGGGCGATCGTTTTCTTCATGCCCAGCTCATAGGCGTTGACGAACTCGGCATCGCCTTCGGGGTTTGGCGCCAGCGTCCCGAGCAGGAAGCCGCCGGACTTATAGCCGCGGCTGTACTTGCCGTAGAACAGGCTGTCGTCGTCCGGGGTCCAGTCGAGGTTCACCACGCCGGTGACCGCGTCCCAGCTGTTGGACAGGGGGCGGCTGTTCTGGATGCCCGGCGTGCCGGGCTGCAGGTCGGTGGAGACGTCGAAGGCTGCTGCGCCGCCGAGCTGGGGGCCGAAGGGGCCGGCCGGCGAATAGAGCACCAGGCGCTGGCTTTCGAAGCCGTCCTTCTCATCCTTGGTGTAGCGCAGGCCGGTGGTCAGCGCCCAGGCGTCGTTGAAGGCGTAGGTGAACTGGCCGAAGACCGCATAGGCCTTGGAGTTCAGGTCGGCCATGTTGTCGGCGAAGTTGCGGCTCGGATTGGCCGGCGCCGGGATGCAAGGGTTGGCGGCCCCGCCGAAATAGCAAGGGGTCTCCATCTGCGCCTGCTGGGGGTTGCCCAGCTGGATACGCTGTCCATGCTCTTCGTTGTATTGATAGAGACCGAGGATCCAGCTGAGCGGACCATCGGAGTTGGAGGTCAGGTTCAGCTCGTTGGAATAGTACTTCTTCGTCTCGTAGAAGTCGGTGGTGTAGTCCACATAGACGCCTGGAATGCCCGCCACGGTGATCGGCGCGGTGCGGCTGGTGTTGTCGTAGTCGCCGCCGGTTTGATAGTCGTACTGCTGGAAGCCGCCGATGTACTTCAGGTCGGCGAAGCCCAGGTCCCAGGTGATCTGGCCTGTCAGCACATGGTTGCCGCGCAGGGCGCCATAGCCGTCGCGGTTGGTGTTCTGGACGTAAGGGTCGGCGACGCCCGGATTGGTCACCGTCTCGCCGAACTGGTTGCTGGTCACCAGACCGCCGATGGGCTGGAAGGCGCGGGTGGTGTCGTAGGGGCTGATCAGGTTGGACAGCCGGTCGCCGACACCCAGGCTGTCATCCCAGTTGGAGCGGTTGTAGCGGACCCAGACATCGACATTGTCGCCGAGCTCGGCTTCCACCTGGGCTTCGAAATAGGTGCGCTTGATCGAGGCGCCTTCATTGCCGCTGCCGATGTTTTCGATGAAGCCCTCGCGCTGCCATTCCTGATTGCCGCCCAGCTTGAAGCGCAGGTTGTCCGCGACGGGGATCGACACCACGCCCTCGATGCGGGTGTAGTCGTAATTGCCCACTGCGGCGCGGATTTCGCCGGAGAAGTCCTGCGACGGGCGCTTGGACACCTGGTTGATCGCCCCGCCCATGGCGTTGCGGCCATAGAGGGTGCCCTGGGGGCCGCGCAGGATTTCCGTGCGCTCGATGAACAGCGGCGTCTTGAACAGCTCCGACGAACTCGCGGAATAGAAGCCGTCCGAATAGGCGGCCACGCCGGGATCATTGCCGATGTAGAAGGTGTTGCGCCCCGCGCCGCGGAGCGAGACCCGGTCGGTGCCGGAATAGTTCATGCCCGGCGTGAAGTTCACGAAGTCCTGGATGTTGGTGATGCCCTGGGTGTCGCGCTGTTCGGAGGTGAAGGCCGAGACGGCGACGGGGACGTCCTGCAGGGCCTGCTCACGTTTTTCAGCGGTGATGACCAGTTCCTGGATCATGTAGGGCTCGGCCTGAGGTCGAGTCGGGGCCTGAGCCTGGGCGAGCGCCGAGCCGGCGCTGGCGGCGAAGGCGGCCACGGACACGGTCGCCACCAGGCTTCGGCGCAGACCGGACTTCTTCAAAGACGACATGGATCCTCCCAGGCGGCTTTCGCGCCGCCCATTGTTTGCGAGTTTGAGACAAAACGGCCGCCGGGGGAGCGGCGGCCGGCCGCGACCCTCGTCTCGACTGACGCGCGCGTCAAACTGAACCTCGTTCACTTGAGGTGATTGCGGCGAGTTTGACGCAAACGTGACGGAAATACCGCGGTTTCGAACGAGAGGTACAAAACCGACCCGTGTTATTCGCGGCATTCCCTTGCGGAAGACCGTAGGGACCGATTCGGAGGCGCTCCGTTTGGCGCGTACCTGACATTCGAAAAGCTGTGTTGGGCAGGCGCTGCCCGCTCACCGACGGACGCTCGGCCGCAGGCGCTTGGTCTTCCCCTTAAGACCTCGGACGCGCATATGGGGGCGATGACAGACGCCCCCCGCGATCGCCGCGCCCTTGTCCTGTTTTCAGGCGGCCAGGACTCCTCCGTCTGCCTGGCCTGGGCGCTGTCGCATTATGACCATGTGGAGACGGTGGGCTTCGACTATGGCCAGCGCCACGCCGTCGAAATGCAGGCCCGCCAGGTGGTGCGCCAAGCGATGGCCGCCCAGTTCCCGGTCTGGGCGCCGCGCCTGGGCGAGGACCACCTGATCGACCTGACCGGCTTCGGCGCCATCGCCGAGACCGCCATGACCGCCGATCGCGCCTTTGAGGTCACGGAGAAGGGGCTGCCCTCCACCTTCGTGCCCGGTCGCAATCTGGTCTTCCTGACCTATGGGGCGGCGGTGGCCGACCGGCGGGGAATTCGCGACCTGGTGGGCGGCATGTGCGAGACCGACTTCTCCGGCTATCCCGACTGCCGTCGCGATACGATCGACGCTCTGGAGCACGCCCTGAACCTGGGCATGGCGCAGGATTTCCAGATCCGGACGCCCCTGATGGCGCTCACCAAGGCGCAGACCTGGGCCCTGTCCAAGTCCCTCGGCGGCGAGGCGCTGGTGGCGCTGATCTGCGAGGAGAGCCACACCTGCTATCGCGGCGAACGCGGCGCTCGACACGACTGGGGCCACGGATGCGGCGACTGCCCGGCCTGCGACCTGCGCGCCCGCGGCTGGGACGAATGGGTGGCGCAAGGCCGGCCGGAGCTTGTAGCGTGAGCTATGCCGTCAAGGAGATCTTCCTGACCCTGCAGGGGGAGGGGGGCCAGGCCGGGCGTCCCGCGGTCTTCTGCCGCTTCGCCGGCTGCAACCTTTGGTCCGGCCGCGAGGCGGATCGGGCAAGCGCAGTCTGCACCTTCTGCGACACCGACTTCGTCGGCATGGACGGGCCTGGCGGGGGACGGTTTGCGGGCGCTGACGATCTGGCTGGCGCGGTGGCCGCCGCCTGGGGCGATGAGCCGGCGCACCGGCTGGTGGTCTGCACGGGCGGCGAGCCGCTGCTGCAACTGGACACGCCGCTGATCAGGGCCCTCCAGGCGCGGGGGTTCGAGATCGCCGTAGAGACCAATGGTACGCTGCCGGCGCCCTCCGGCATCGACTGGATCTGCGTCAGCCCCAAGGCCCAGGCGCCCGTGGTCCAGACGTCAGGGCAGGAATTGAAGCTGGTGTTTCCGCAAGTCGGCGTCGATCCGGCGCGGTTTGCGAGCCTGGATTTCGAGCGCTTCTATCTCCAGCCCATGGATGGTCCCGACCGGTTGGCGAACACCGAGGCGGCGATCGCCTATTGCCTCGCCCACCCCCGTTGGCGTTTAAGCGTCCAAACCCATAAATATCTGGGCATTCCCTGACGGCCGGTCGGCTGGACGGACCGCCCTTAAGCGCGCCAAATGACATCGCACATCTTCGAGATCACCAAGGTCGCGACCTTCGACGCGGCCCACTACCTGCCCCATGGTCCCGCCGACAGCCCCTACACTCGGCTGCACGGCCACTCCTTCCAGGTGGAGGCGACCGTCGGCGGCGCCCCCCAGGCCCCGATGGGCTGGGTGGCGGATCTGGCCGAACTCGACAGCGCCCTGCGCGCCGTGGCCCTGGAACTGGATCACGGGCTGCTGAACGAAAAGGCCGGGCTGGAAAGCCCGACCCTTGAGAACATCTGTCTCTATTTCGCCGAGCGGCTGAAGGCGGGCTTCCCGGGCCTGACGCGGATCAAGGTGTCGCGCCCCACCATCGGCGAGAGTTGCGCCCTGAGCCTCTAGCCTGGGCGGAGCTTAGCGCCGCCGGTCTTCGTCCTCATCATCGCCGGGAATCACGGCGCCGGCGGCCATGCCGACCCCCTTGGCCGTGGCGCCCACCGCGGCGCCCGTGACGCCGATGGCCACGCCCGCGGTTGTGCCCACGACAGCGGCGGCCAGGCAGCCAGCCTGGGTGAGTCCCAGGAGGCCGATCAGGCTCAGGCGAAGAAGCATAGGCGCGCTCATAGTGAATCCCCCGCAGTTCAGCGGTCAGAAGACCTGCAAAACATCACCAAATGGTGGCGGGCGCGTTGAGGTTCAGTTGAGCTGGTGCGAGAGGGCCACGGCGGTGTCGCTGCTGCGCCGCCAGGGGCCGGTAAAATTGGGGTCGGCGCGACGGCGGCGGTCGGGGCCGAAATAGTCCTGGGTGCGGATATAGGGCCGCGGATGCTCGACGATTCGGTTCAGCCGCTCCAGCACGCCGCGGGCGGTCAGCGGCTTCGCCAGGAACTCGTTGACCCCGGCGTCCCGGGCCTCAGCCACCCGTCGCATGGTCGAATGGCCGGTGATCATGATCACGGGGATCATCTGGTTGGGGCTGTCAGACGAGTTGCGCAGCAGGCGCACGAAATCGATGCCGTCCAGCGGCTGCATGGACAGATCGGTCATGACGATGTCGATGGCGTGGCTTCGCAGGGCCTGAAGACCTTCAGCCCCGTCGGCGGCCTCATGGACGTGGACCACGCCGATCGCCCGCAGAATCTCGGTCAACAGCACCCGCATGTGGTGGTTGTCGTCGACCAGCAGAATCCTGATGAGTTCGTAACGCAAGGTTTCCGTCTTTCGCGGCGGGGTCTTCTCCGAACCGGGCCGGATTCGAAGCCGCTCATTTCAGGCAAGTCATCGACGGGGTCAATGCGGAAAAACCCGCGTTTTCCGAGGCGCCGAATGTTTGAAAGCTAGGCCTGAACGCCCGGCCTGAAGCGCACGTCGCCAGCTTGCGCCCGATGGCGGAGAAAGGCGTCGGCCAGCACGCAGGCGGTCATGGCCTCCACCACCGGCACGGCGCGGATCCCCACGCAGGGATCGTGCCGGCCCTTGGTGCGCAGTTCGATCTCTTCGCCCGCCTCATTGAGGCTGCGCCGGGGTGTGAGAATGGAGGAGGTGGGTTTGAACGCCACCCGGGCGCTCACCGCCTGGCCGGTGGAGATTCCGCCCAGCACGCCGCCGGCCATGTTCGACAGGAAGACCGGCTGACCGTCGTTCCCCATGCGCATCTCGTCGGCGTTCTCCTCGCCGGACAGGGCGGCGGCGGCGAAGCCGGCGCCGATCTCGACCCCCTTGGCGGCGTTGATCGACATCAGGGCGCCGGCCAGCTCGGCGTCCAGCTTGCCATAGATGGGCGCCCCCCAGCCCGCCGGGACGCCGACGGCCTCCACCTCGACCACCGCGCCCGTGGAAGAGCCGCTCTTGCGGATCGTCTCCAGATGGGCCTCCCACACGGCGACGGTTTCAGGGTCGGGGCACCAGAAGGGGTTGTTGCGGGTCTCGCCCCAGTCGAAGCGGCTGCGGTCGATGGTGTGGGGCCCGATCTGGACCACGGCGGCGCGGATGACGACGCCGTCCAGGATCTTGCGGGCCACGGCGCCGGCGGCCACCCGGGCGGCGGTCTCCCGGGCCGAGGCGCGGCCGCCGCCGCGATAGTCGCGCACGCCGTACTTGGCGAAATACGGGTAGTCGGCATGGCCGGGCCGGAAGGCCTGGGCGATCTCGGAATAGTCGCGGCTGCGCTGGTCGGTGTTGTCGATCATCATCGAGATCGGCGTGCCGGTGGTCACGGGGCCGCCTGTCCGCTCATCTTCGAAGACGCCCGACAGGATGCGCACGGCGTCCGGCTCCTGGCGCTGGGTGACGAACTTGCCCTGGCCGGGCCGGCGCTGGTCGAGCCAGACCTGAACATCCTCCGCCGTGAGCGGGAGGCCGGCGGGGCAGCCATCGACGACGCAGCCCAGGGCTGGCCCATGGCTTTCGCCCCAGGTGGTGACGCGGAACAGATGGCCAAATGTGTTGTGCGACATGGCGGCGGTCTTAGCGCATTTCCCGGCGGGCGCCACGCCCCCGGCGTGACGCCTCAGGCCGCCCAGGCCGCAGCGAAACGACGAAGCAGGGTGCGCGCCGCGCTCGACGCCGTATCGCTTGCGGCCTGCAGGCGAATGAACATGTCGCCTTGCCGATGACGGCCCCGAGCCGGCAGGCCTTGGCCGCCCAGCCGGATGAGGCCGCGAGCGGCGGCCTTTTGGGTGATCCAGATGTCCCGGGGGCCCAGGGGCGTCTCCACCTGGGTTCGCCCGCCCTGATTCATCAGGGCCCGGTCGAGCACGGCGGTCACCCAAAGGTCGTCCCCACGAACGATCAGCCGGCCATCGCCCCGCACCGCCACGCTGAGGAGTTCGCCGCCGGCCCGCAGGCGGTCGCCATTGCGAAGGCCTGCGGGAACCGTGATGCGCAGGCGTCGGCCATCCCCCATCACATGCTCCAGCACCCCGCCCTGAACCGCCAGGGTCGGGCTGACATTCAGCGTCGCGGGGTCCGCCGTGCGGCGGGTCTGGACGCTGGGAGGCTGACGGATCGAGGTGTCGGGACCCGGACCGCTGCGAAGGGCTTCATAGGCCTGCACAAGGCGGCGGAAGGCTTCGGCGTCGCCGCCTGCGCGGTCGGGGTGGACGGCCTTGGCCCGGTTGCGGAAGGCGCGGCGCAGCTCCCCCGGCGAGGCCGCAGCGCCCACGCCAAGCATTTCCCGCGCCCGGCGCGTGGTCAGGGGCTGATCGGTCCCGCTCATAGCGGCGAAAGTCATAGGCCAGACGCCGTCAACGGCGCGTTAAACCCCTGACGTGCGAACGCCTGCGCGCTATAGGGCGCGGGTCATGTCAAAGACCCCGCCCTCCGAAGACTCCCTCATCCCCGCCTCGCCCAGCGAGGACGACTATGTGGCCCAGGTGACCCAGGCCGAGCCGCCGCCGCTGCTGTCGGAGGACGATCCCTTCGCCCTGTTCTCCGAGTGGCTGCGGGAGGCCGGCGCCAGGGAGCCCAACGATCCCAACGCCATGGCCCTGGCCACCGCCGATGCGGACGGCGCGCCCGATGTGCGCATGGTGCTGCTCAAGGACGTCGATACCGACGGGTTCGTCTTCTACACCAACCTCGAAAGCGCCAAGGGCCGGCAGCTGGCGGACAATCCCCGCGCCGCCCTGCTGTTTCACTGGAAGTCCCTGCGCCGCCAGGTGCGGGTGCGCGGGGCGATCGCCCCGGTCGCCGCGGCTGAGGCCGACGCCTATTTCGCCACCCGGGCGCGGGCCTCGCAGCTGGGCGCCTGGGCCTCGAGCCAGTCCCGGCCCCTGCCGGACCGGCTGGCCCTGGAAAAGCGCATCGCCGAGACGGGCCTGCGCTTTGGCCTCGGCAAGGTGGAGCGTCCGCCCCACTGGTCGGGTTTCCGCCTGACGCCCTCGGTCATCGAATTCTGGCGCGACCGGCCGTTCCGCCTGCACGAACGCCTGGTCTTCGCTCGAGCCGAAGGCGGCTGGACCACCGAACGGCTCTATCCTTGATGGACGCCCTGTCTTGACCGATCCCGAAGAGGTCGAGGTCGCGAGTTGGCTGGAAGGCCAGGCTGAGCGACGCATCGACACCGCCTGCGCCCGGGTCTTTCTGACGCCGGAACGCGCCTTCAAGATCAAGCGCCGGGTGGAGCTGGGCTATCTGGACTATTCCACCCTGGAGCTGCGGCGCTGGGCCCTGGACCGCGAGCTGCGCTTCAACCGGGCCGCAGCGCCGGACATATACCGTACGGTGCGCACCATCAGCCGCGCGGCCGATGGCGGCTTGGAGTTCGACGGCGACGGCGAGCCGGTCGAATTCGCTCTGGAGATGCGCCGGTTCGACGAAAACGCCGTGCTGGCCGCCCAGCCCTGGGCGGTGGACGGCGCCCTGGCCGACAGTCTGGGGCGCACCGTGGCCGGCTTTCACGCCTCGGCGGCCCTTCGGCCCCAGGGCGGCGGAGGACGGGCGCTGAAGTTCACCATCGATTCCAACGCCCATCTGCTGCGCGACCTGGCGCCGCGGCTGGGGGCGGAGCGGGTCGAGGCGGTGGTGGCGGCGACGGACGCCGCCTTCTTTACGCATCAGGCGCTGCTGGACGCCCGGGCCGTGGGCGGCTTTGCCCGCCACTGCCATGGGGACCTCCACCTGGGGAACATCCTGCTGGAGGACGGGCGGCCGATCCTGTTCGACTGCATCGAATTCAACGACACCCTGTCGGATGTGGACGTCCAGTACGACATCGCCTTCCTGCTGATGGACCTGGACTTCCGCCGCCGGCGCGACGCCGCGGTGCGGGTGCTGTCGGCCTATCTGGACGAGGCGGCCCGCAGTTTCGGCCCTGAGCTTTGGGATGGCCTGGCCGCCCTGCCGCTGATGTTGGCGGTGCGCGCTGCGGTTCGCGCCCATGTCTGGGCGCACTCCGGCGATGACGCGGCGGCCAGCGCCTATCTGGACACCGCGCTCGCCCACCTGTCGCCGCCTCCGCCCCGTCTGGCGGCCGTCGGCGGCCTGTCGGGCACGGGAAAGTCCACCTTCGCGCGCCTGATCGCGCCCGGGCTTGGGGCGTCCCCCGGGGCCGTGGTTCTGCGGACCGACGAGGTCCGAAAGCGCCTGATGGGCGTGCCCCCCGACAGCCGCCTGCCGGCCACCGCCTATGGGCCGGGCTTCTATGAGCAGGTCTACGACACCCTGTTCAGCGAGGCGGCTCAGGCCCTGGCGGCCGGCCGCGCGGTGGTGCTGGACGCCACCTTCATCTCCCCTGAGCTCAGGGGCCGGGCGGGGGCTCTGGCCCGCCGGGCAGGTGTGCCCTTCGCCGGGGTCTGGCTGGAGGCACCGGCCGAAATCCTTGCCGCGCGGATCGGCGCCCGACATGGGGACGCCTCGGACGCCACAGTTGAGACCCTGCAGATGCAGATCGACCGGGAGGTCGGCGACATCGCCTGGACCCGCGTCGACGCCTCGGGACCGGCTGCCGAGGCAGCCGAGGCCTGGAGCCACCTCCAGACCTCGGTCTGAGCTTCGGTCAGGCCCACCTACCCTCAGGCCTGGGCCGGCTCGCGGGCCAGGGCCTTGCGCCGCGCCGCGACTGCGCCGGCCAGGTTTTCCAGCACGGCGACGGAATCGTCCCAGCCGATGCAACCGTCGGTGATCGACTGGCCATAGGTCAGGGGTTGACCCGGGACCAGGTCCTGGCGGCCGGCCACCAGGTGGCTTTCGATCATCACCCCCATGACGCTCCGATCGCCGGCGGTGAGCCGGGCGGCGAGTTCGGCCACGACGCCCGGCTGGTTCTCCGGCTTCTTGAGGCTGTTGGCATGGCTGGCGTCGACCATCAGCCGGGGCGCAAGACCCGCCTTCTCGATCAGGGCGCAGGCGGCTGCGACGCTGGCGGCGTCGTAGTTGGGCGCTGCGCCCCCGCGGAGCACCAGGTGGCAGTCGCCATTGCCCGTGGTGGCGGCGATGGCCGAGCGGCCGGCCTTGGTCACGGCCAGGAAATGGTGCGGCTGGCTGGCGGCGCGCACGGCGTCCACGGCGATCTGCACATTGCCGTCGGTGCCGTTCTTGAAGCCCACCGGGCAGGAGAGGCCGGAGGCCAGCTCCCGGTGGATCTGGCTCTCGGTGGTCCGCGCCCCGATGGCGCCCCAGGCCACCAGGTCGGCGATGTACTGGGGCGTGGTGACGTCCAGGAACTCGCACGCCGCCGGCACGCCCAGGTCGTTGATGTCGGCCAGCAGGCCGCGGGCGATGCGCAGGCCCTGGTCGATCTGGAAGCCGCCGTCGAGACCCGGATCGTTGATCAGCCCCTTCCAGCCCACCGTGGTGCGCGGCTTCTCGAAATAGACCCGCATCAGGATCTCCAGCTCGCCGGCGAACCGCGTGCGCTCGGCCGCCAGCCGGCGCGCATAGTCCACGGCCGCGTCCGGGTCGTGGATCGAGCAGGGGCCGATCACCACCAGCAGGCGGTCGTCGCGGCCGTGGATGATGTCCTGGGCGGCCTTGCGCGCGCCGGTGACCGTGTCGGTGGCGCGGTCGGTGCGGGGCTGGGCGGCCATGATCTCGGCCGGCGGAGTCAGCGGCTGGATCGAGCTGATGCGCAGGTCGTCGGTGGTGAGGGGGGTGGGGGCGATCATGACAGGCTCTCTCGGAGGGGGCTCTTTGGCGGAGCCGTCCGGCGGGCCATAAAAAAAGCCGCCGGATCGGCGGCGGCGGTGGGGTTCGTCTTTACGTCTGGATCACGTCAGCAGAACTCCGTCCGTCGCCAGGGGCGTCGGATAGCCAAAATACCAAAAGAGATAGGTGGCGGCGTTCGGAGACATGATGGGGCTGATTTAACCCATGACCCTGTCCCTGTCATCCTCCAAAGGGCAGGTCATTCCCTTTACGCCCCTGAGGGGCGACTGGCGTTGCCTTGGACGCGCGGCAAATCTAGCTTAGGTCTCAACCAAACACTGATAATCTACAGGGAGGCGATGCATGCTCGGCTTGATGCAGGACTGGCCGCTGACGGTCGACAAGATCCTCGACCACGCCAAGGCCTGGCACGGGGATCGCGAGATCGTCTCGCGCAGTGTCGAGGGCCCGATTGTCCGCACCACCTATGCCGAGGTCCATGAGCGGGCCAAGCGGCTGTCCAACGCGCTCCTGAACCTGGGCATGAAGCCCGGCGACCGCATTGCGACGCTCGCCTGGAACACGGCCCGGCACCTGGAGGCCTGGTACGGCATCATGGGGGTCGGCATGGTCTGCCACACCCTCAATCCGCGCCTGTTCCCCGAACAGCTCGCCTACATCATCAACCATGCCGAAGACCGGGTCATCTTCACCGACCTGACCTTCGTGCCCATCCTGGCGGCCCTGAAGGACAAGCTGCCGACGGTCGAGAAGATCATCGTCATGACCGACGAGGCGCACATGGCCGACTGCCCCATCGAGGGCGCCCTGTGCTTCGAGACCCTGGTGGCCGAGAGCTCGCCGGACTGCGCCTGGGGCGGCTTCGACGAGAACACCGCCGCGGGCCTCTGCTACACCTCCGGCACCACGGGCAATCCCAAGGGCGTGCTCTATTCGCACCGCTCGAACTTCCTCCATACTCTGACCACCATGGGCTCGGACGTGCTGGGCGTTGGGGCTGCGGACTCCATCCTGCCGGTGGTGCCCATGTTCCACGCCAACGCCTGGGGGATCGCCTTCTCGGCGCCGGCCGTGGGCGCCAAGCTGGTCATGCCAGGGCCGAAGCTCGACGGCGCCTCGGTGCACGAACTGCTGGAGAGCGAGCAGGTCAACTTTTCGGCCGCCGTGCCCACCGTCTGGCAGATGCTGCTGCAGCATCTGCGCGACACCGACGGCAAGCTCACCAGTCTGAAGCGCGTGGTCATCGGCGGCTCGGCCGTGCCCGAGGCCATCGTGCGGGGCTTCCGCGACGAGTACGGCGTCGACGTGACCCACGCCTGGGGCATGACCGAGACCTCGCCGCTGGGCACCCAGGCGACGCCGAACCACAAGATCGCCGCCATGGACGACGAGGCGCAACTGCGCTTCAAGCTCAAGCAGGGCCGTCCGCCGCTCGGCATCGAAATGAAGCTGGTGGACGACGAGGAGCAGCGCCTGCCTCACGACGCCACCACCTTCGGCCGGCTCAAGGTCAAAGGCCCCTTCGTGGTCGGGGAGTATTTCAAGGCCGAGGGCGGCAAGCTGCTGGATGGCGAAGGCTTCTTCGACACCGGCGACGTGGCCACCATCGACGAGCATGGCTTCATGCAGATCACCGACCGGGCCAAGGACGTGATCAAGTCCGGCGGCGAATGGATCAGCTCCATCGAGATCGAGAACTTGGCCGCGGGTCATCCCAAGGCCGAACTGGCCGCCGTGATTGGCGTGGCGCATCCCAAGTGGGACGAGCGCCCCCTGCTGCTGGTCAAGCTGCGCCCGGGCCAGGAGGCCACCAAGCAGGAGTTCCTCGACTTCCTGGAGGGCAAGATCGCCAAGTGGTGGATGCCCGACGACGTGGTCTTCGTGGACGACATCCCGCTGGGCGCCACCGGCAAGATCGACAAGAAGCTGATCCGCGAGCGCATGGCCGACTATCGCCTGCCCACGGCCGAGCCGGCCCCAGCCGCCCCGCTGCTGGCCTCCTCACCCAAGCTCTACGCCCCTGAACCTGCGCAGGGTGAGACGCCACCCTCGGCGGCCTGGACGCCAGCAGCGGCTGGGGTGATCAGCAGCGAGCCTGCGCCCGAAGGGCTCACGGTGGTGGGCGCCGGGGAGGGGCTGGCGGCCCTGGAGGCCGCCCGGCCTGCGCCTGCCGCGGACACAGACAAGGAGGCCACGGCGGAAGCCCTCGGCCCTTTTCCAGATGAGGGCCGGGACGAGCCGCAGGCCCTCGAACCGCCCCCGCTCGAACCGCTGACCTTCGCACCGACCGCCGAGACGGCCCGAACCGGGCTGCCGGCTGCGCAGCAACAGGCGACCGACTCGCCGCTGTTCATGCCCAGGGCCCGCGAGCGGCGACGCAAGGCCTCGCCCCTGGCGGGTCTCTATATGGCGCTCGCCCTGGCTCTGGCGGTGACGCCAGGCGCCCTGTTCGCCATGGGGACCTATGGCTGGAGCTATGGGTTGGTGAACGGAACCGCCGCCCAGCTGGCCCTGGCCTGGGTTCCGCAGGCGGCCCTGGTCGGCGCCCTGACCAGCGTGCTGGCGATCTTCGTGGCCGCCCTCGGTGGCTTCCGCCGCTACTGGGGCCCCGCCCTGCTGGCGGTGCTGATCAGCGCGGTGACCCTGGCGGTGATGGCCGCCACGGGCGGGCTGGGCGTCTAGAGCTGGACGTCCAGCTCAGTCGGCGGGGCGATAGAGACTGTCGATGCCCGGCGACCCATCGGTGACCACCTTGCCGCGGCGGACCAGGTCGATCATGTGCCCCAGGACCGAGCGGGCGGCGGCCGGATGCAGCCGCGGATCGACGTCGGCATAGAGCACCGGGACCATCTCGACGATCTTGCCGTGGCCGTCCTTGACCGCCTGGAGGACCTGGGCTTCGCGCGCCCGGCGGTGGGCGGCATAGGCCTCGATGAAGGGGGTGACGTCGCGGATCGGCGGGCCATGGGTGGGCCAGAGCACCTCGTAGCCGCGAGCCTTCACCCGCTCCAGGCTCTCCATATAGTCGGTCATGTCGCCGTCCGGCGGGGTGATCACCGTGGTCGACCAGCCCATGATGTGATCGCCGGAGAAGAGCGCATTCTCCTCCTTCAGGCCAAAGCAGATGTGGTTGGAGGTATGGCCCGGCGTGGCCACGGCCTCTAGGGTCCAGCCGGGGCCTTCGATGACCTGGCCGCCGCCGCACAGGCTGATGTCCGGCGTAAAGCCGAGGTCGGCCCCGGCCTCGGTGCGGATGGTCGACTCCTCGGCCTGAACCCCCACGGCGCAGCCATAGATCGGCGCGCCGGTCTTGGCCTTCAGGGGGCCGGCCAGGGGCGAATGGTCGCTGTGATGGTGGGTGACGAGGATGTGGGACACCTGCTCCCCAGGCTCCAGGGCCGCCAGGATGGCCTCCAGATGCTCAGGCAGATCCGGGCCGGGATCGATGACGGCCACCTGGCCGCGGCCGATGATGTAGGTGCCGGTGCCGGTGAAGGTGAAGGGTCCCGGATTGCGGGCGATGACCCGCCGGATCAGCGGCGAGACCTGATCGCAGACGCCGTACTCGAACGTGATGTCGCGGACATAGGGGATCATCGGCGGCGAACTCCAAGAGGCGGGCTAAAGGCGGCGCCCTTGTTGCGGTGTCCTCTCCCAAATGGCGGAAGAGATGTCGAACATGATCGCGGATACGGCCATATATGTCTCAAAACGGCTCCAGCGCGCAGCCTTCGCCCTTCTCTGTCTCATAGCGGCGCAGCTCACCCTGGCGCTGGCCAGTTGCGAAGCCGAGCCTGCGGCCATGGCCGCGCGGGTCAGCCTGGCCGAACTGCCGTAAAGCCTAGCCGACAATACCAGACAGGTCGTAACCGGCCTGGGCGCCCAGGGCGATGAGCGTGTCGGGCTCGAGGGTCCCGGCCTGCGCCTGGCCGATCGCCCAGGTGACGATGGACCGGGTGCCCGAGCGACAATAGGCCAGCACCGGCCCGTCGGCCTGATCGATCGCCTCACGCACCGCGGCCACCTGTTCGCTGGTCGGCCCGCCCCGCACAGGGATCGCTACATAGTCCAGGCCCGCCGACCGGGCGGCGGCCTCGATCACGGCGCCGGTGGGCTGGGCCGGGTCTTCGCCGTCGGGCCGATTGTTGATGATCAGCACGAACCCCTGCGCCGCGGCGGCGGCCACGTCGGCCTCGGAGATTTGCGGGCTGGTGGAAAACTGGTCGGTGACCTGGCGAAACGGTGTCATGGGCTCCTGACGTAAACGACGCTCTTTCGGCTTTGTTTGACATCATCGGGGCGCGATGGAAGTTTCGCAACGCCCGGCGATCGCCCGCGGCGCCAGCGAAAGACCAGCCCAGCCCACATGTTGCGTTTCATAGGCCGACGCCTTCTCATCGCGATCCCGACTCTATTCCTGGTGGTCACGGTCGCCTTCTTCATGATGCGCGCCGCCCCCGGCAGCCCGTTCGACGGCGACCGCAAGCTCTCGCCGGAGATCGAGGCCAATGTCATGGCCAAGTACGGCATGGACCGGCCCCTGCACGAACAGTACGGGGCCTATCTGGCCGGCGTGGCGAAGGGCGATCTGGGCCCGTCGCTGAAATACAAGGACAAGACCGTCCTGCAGATCCTGCAGGAGAATTATCGCGTCAGCCTGACGCTCGGTCTGTCGGCCATCATCCTGGCCACCGTCGTCGGCGTCAGCCTGGGGGTGCTGGCCGCCCTGCGACAGAACCAGACCACCGACTATGTGGTGATGACCATCGCCATCCTCGGGGTGTGCATACCCACCTTCGTCACCGCCCCGGTCCTCGTCCTGGTGATCGCCTCCAAGCTCGGCTGGCTCCCCAGCGCCGGGTGGAATGGCGGGGCCCTGCCTAATCTGGTCCTGCCCATCGTGGTCCTGACCCTGCCGCAGGTGGCGATCATCTCGCGCCTGACCCGGGCCGGCATGGTCGAGGTGCTGCGCTCGAACTATATCCGCACGGCCCGCGCCAAGGGCCTGCCGGAAAACCGGATCGTGCGCCGTCACGCCCTGCGGGCGGCCATCCTGCCCCTGGTCAGCTATCTGGGGCCGGCGGCGGCGGGCCTGATCACCGGCTCGCTGGTGGTGGAGAAGATCTTCAACCTGCCGGGCCTGGGCAAGTTCTTCGTCATCAGCGCGCTCCAGCGCGACTACACCGTGGTCATGGGCATGGTGATCTTCTACGCCGCCCTGATCCTGATCCTGAACCTGATCGCCGACCTGCTGCACGCGGTTCTCGATCCGCGCGTGAGACTGTCATGACCGGGACCATCCTGACGCCCGGCTCGCGCCGGGGCGCCGAAACCATGGAGAAGGCCGCCCGCGGGCGCAGTCTGTGGGACGACGCCCAGCGCCGTCTGCTGCGCAACAGGGCCGCGGTGGGCGGCATGATCGTGCTCGGCCTGCTGGTGCTGGCGGCGATCATCGGCCCCTTCTTCACGCCTTACGCCTATGACCAGATCAACAAGGATCACGTCTGGGCGCCGCCGCTCACCCAGGGACACCTGCTGGGCGCCGATTCCCTGGGCCGCGACCTGCTGGCGCGACTGTTGACGGGTTTGCGGGTCTCCCTGGCCATCGGCCTGGTGGCGACCTCGGTCTCCCTGATCATCGGCGTCGTCTGGGGGGCTGTGG
>Ga0208316_1000508_pt1 | contig 32445 bp, 29 predicted proteins | sample MalvireepMed_231_FD_184240 | JGI IMG/M metagenome (GOLD analysis project Ga0208316, IMG submission 184240) | Marine viral communities from the Global Malaspina Expedition - Malaspina viral metaG DeepMed_231 (SPAdes) (version 2) | ecosystem: Environmental > Aquatic > Marine > Oceanic | place... | reverse complement strand
CCACCGAGCTATTCGATCGGAATGATGGACTCCGTGTCTTTCTCCGTTAATAATTAAAATCTCTTGACCAAAAACACCATCATGAAAACGCTCTAAGCCTTTTAGTCTACGTTCTAACTCTCCCTTTTTCTTATTGTGTTTATAATCTTTAACACTCCGAACTAAGTCATTCGCTTTATCAAGATCCAATTTTAATTTCAATTCCTTTAGGATTGCTTTTTTGTTCCAAGGAATATGTTTAACTTCTTTAATCACTTCAATCGGGTTTCCTTCATCATCAAGCTGTAATACTCCTTCAACCCTTAGTTCTTCTTTCAACTCAACGTGATCACAAAAATCCATTTGATGTAAAAACTGATCAATAATAGGAACGACATACTCCACTTCTACATCTTTTTCTCTATCCCACCTTTTATGAATTTCTTCCTCAGAGAAATCTAAATCCTTTAGAGCGTTGTCAATAAGGAGCCTTATGTTTACACGATGTTTTACTTCGGCATCAATAAGATTTATTTGGTCTTCCCTTTCCAATATCTCTTTTTCAAGCAACTCAATTTCAGCCTTAAAACCACCAATCTTTTTTTCATCCAAAGGCTCAACCTTTTCTAATGATTCAATTGAAAGTTCTGCAGGTTTTACATACTTTTTGAGATTTTCAATCTCTAACTCAAGTTTAGCCTTAAGGTCGTCGAATTTGTGATCTTCTAACTTTTTTAAATCTTCCATTTATATTTTCTCCTATTTAAGTTTTTCTATTTGTACTGTTGCACCAATTGTTAATTGAGTAGATTGTGTGCCAGAATCTGGACCTAAACCCCAAGAACCTGCTGCAGTATTATTTGCATTATATTGAAATTTATATTCGGTTGCCGATGTAACAGTCAAAGTATGGTCAATAAAAATATTTCCGTCATTTTCAACACCAATATCTTCCTTGAAATACCAATTACCTTGAGATCCTCCTGCAGTTAAGGCTACACTATTGGTTACATCATATAGCCTCATGAAGGTATAGCTAGTTAGAAAAAAGGGAAATCTACCTTTAATTTTATATGTTCCAGGGTCAAGAGTGAAATCTGTATTGGTTCCTGTTGAGCCTGTAGTTCCCGTACCCGATAAAGTAACAAACCAACTTTCTCCTTCAATGGTGTTTAAAACTCTATCTTGCCACGAGCCTGTAGTAACCGTACCTTCTTCTTCAGTATAGCTCCAAATACCTAATAAATTTGCCACGGCAGGTTTTATAATATGAGCCATGTTTGTGTTGGAGAAGTCTTTTTCGACGGTCATATTAATGCCAGTAACGTATGCTACTGTTTCGTTTCCGGTGTAGGCTTTAACAACTTGAATATAATCACCTGGCTCCATTATGAATGATGCAGATATCAGAGAAACTTCACCTGCTCCACTGGAATTGTTGGATGCAACTCTTAAGCCATCCCATTGACTATTACCAATAGCGTTATTTGAAACAGTTGTACCAGTCCAAGGAGCATGAGAGGTTTTAACTAAAGCCCAGTTTCCTGCTCCTGTGTTGCTTCCAAAGCTCCCAGTCCAATTAACCTTAACTCTTTGAGTAGCCTTAAAATTCCATCCATTGGTGGAGTTATTATCTACAACACCGAGGTTATTGATAGTATCAAGTATAAAGTCATAGTAAGTACTAGTGCTATCAAAATAAGGTCTATAGCTAAAACTAGTAGAATTAGCAGCTCCTCCATTAAGCCTATACCCTTCAACATTAGCGCCAATCTCAACCAACGGCATCGACAACAATGGATTAAAGTTTGCGTTCCAACCTTGGATTGGTACTGTAAGTATAGCCGACACATTTTCCGTACCAAGGATTTGATTTCCATTTACAACCGTCATTGCGTTGTACGATCCGCTGTTAAGTGTAAAATAGATCCGATCCTCTTCTCCAGCGGTGTTACGGAAGGCTAAATAGCGTGAGTAACTATCGGCTGCTATAGTCATCCAGCGCCCACATTCAACAAGGACAGTGTCGGTACTCATGCTTTTTATATTATAGCCGCTTGGAATGGTGAAATAAACAGGATTAGCCGACACAGTTCCAGTTGTAAATTGAGCCATAATTTCCATATTAGGACCAGCTCTACGCCATGCTGCCTTTTTAGTAGTAACTGTTCCTAATCCATTATAGGTAGGAGTATATTCGACCCAATCAGTAAATATCTCATCCTGGGATTCCAAAATTATTACGTCATTCTGAATTGGCGTAATAGTAAATCCTAGATTCCAATCGGTAAAAGACTGAAAACCCCCAATTGTATTTCCCCCATGGGGTCTTATCACATCTCCAACAACAAACTTTTGTTCGAAACTAACTTTTTCATATTGACTGCCAGCTGGTTGGGTTAAGGTTAGAACTTTGGACATGTCAATGTTTTGCAAATTCGTGTCGCATTCTGTACTTGTAGCATTTTTACTAAACCCAAAAATTTCACCTGTACCAGTTGATCTAAACATTACTTCACCATAAACAATACAGTCTTTGAGAATAGTAAGGCTTGTTCCATCTGTAGAATCATTTCCGACATAGGTAGCATAACTGCTAATAGTATTTAGATCAGTAGTTTGGAAATAAGGAATATGATTATTTCCAGTGGAATATGCTGTACCAGCATCAGAAGCATAGAGAGATTCTTGCTTTGGCATGGAACTTGCTTGCAAAAACTTATTAGCCGACAACAGGATATTGTCTACAAATAAATCAATCCCTGCAGCACTTGTACTTAGGTTTTGAAAAGTTACATTTACCGTTTCAGTTGTTTCTAATGTTTTGAATTGTATTGATCGTTTCTTTCCTATTTTATTTGTGTCAGAGTCTGCTTCTTGCAATTGTCCTGGAACCTTATCAGTTAACCATCCTCCAGCTATTAAGGCTCCTACTGTTGATGGAAATACAATTGTTTGACTAAATGTTAAGTGAGTAGCATCAGCTATTGCAGTTACATATGCTTCAGTAAAGTCATTCGCTTGTGCGCCTTGTATGCCTGTTCCAGATTCAACTCTTACCCTATCTCCAACTGTAAAGTTAGTTGAACTACCAACTAGAATAGAAGTACCTGCAGCTTGAGAACCAGTTACACCAGTTCCTGACGTTGTTTGTCCTCTATTAGCCGTGGTATTGTCCTGAACAGAAACTCTAAAATCATCATCGGATGTGGCTCCACTAGCTTCGGCTGTTCTATATTCGAAGCTAAGGACAAGATTACCGCCTCTGAAGGCTTTTGGAATATCTATTTGAATTCCATAATAATCATTTTTTGAATTTACAGTGTGAGATTCATAAGCGAATACAAGATCTGAACTTTCATCAGTTAATAAAGCATCTCCTGTACTAGTATTAGAAAAAGCTGTAGTAGATACAAATCCAGTAGCAGTAGCATTATATTGAGGAATTGGATCATTCATTCCTACAGTTGTACTTGTACTGTTTATTGCAACAGTCCATTGAAGTGAACCAACATCAACAGCTTTTTTTAAGGCTATTGTGTCTGCATCTCCTAACTGTTTATCAATCCCTACGAAGTTACCGTTTTTATAAACCTTTAAACCTTCCGATATTGTACCAGTACCATCATTATAATAAACTTGACCCTCAACTGCTGCTCCTGTAGGAATAACGGCAGTACTATTAAGCTTGACACTATCAGCTTTGGGATTTTTTCCTATATAAGACATTTTATTCTCCACACCCTAGATAAAGTTTAAAAGCCAGAGCTAATAAAGTAGGGGTTATAAGTTGTAATTATGTTATAAATGTCTACCCAAAGGCGACATCTATATTATGTTATAAACCAGTCCGTTCCATCGGATATTAGCTTCATTGAGCCATAGTTTGAACCCACAGCTTGACTTGTAGCTCCATCAATTGTAGCTGTTCCAGATCGGTTTATAGTTATATTGTTAGTAGCTGCTGTTCCTGTTGAATCTTTAAACACAATAGCTGCATTTGCAGAAACAGCAGGAAGCGTTACAGTCACGGCTGTTCCAGTATTAATTAAATAAGTAAAACCCACGGCTGCTGTGAAGGCTGTAGATTTTGCACTAACGTAAACTTTATCAAAAAGTCCACCTGACTTTGCTTTAATTTCGTCCTTTAGGACTTTTACATAACTTCCGTTAAAAATCGCTGCTGGCATTTGTAGTCTCCTGACTAGTAGGTGTTAACCTAGAAAATTAATAGCAATATTTCCACTCGATATTGCCGAACCACTAAAACTTGCTAATTTTACAACAGTTGTACTTGGTAAATTTATCTTGACATTCCCCCCACCAAGAGGTAGAATAGCCTTAAGAGTAGCACCTGCATAAACTCCTATAAACTCTCCAATATCTTCAACTGTTTGAATTTCATAAATATCATTTGATAAAGTAGCTACGGTTAATTGAGATCCCGAAGGAATATTAGTAGTAGAACAATCTAGAATATCATTTGTTATCCCACCAATCGTACTATCCAACCCTTCTTTATAAACATAGTTTTTTGAGTCTGCTGGCATTGATACAATATCTACATCACCAATATTATTTGATCCTGCAGGTATAGAAGCTACGATATCAATTTGTACCTCTGTACCCGATACACACCCTGCTAAAGAACCTGTATCTGCGTCTATAGTAGTTAGAATCCCATTTGCTGTAGTTTGTAACGCACTTGTAGCAGCACCTGAAGGTAGGGCAGAACTAAGTACATCTACATCCCCTATATTATTTGACCCTGCAGGAAGGGATGCAACGATATCGACTTGCACTTCAGTCCCACTAACAGCTCCTGCTAATAAGCTCGTATCAGCATCTATGGTAGTTAAAATACCATTTGCCGTAGTTTGCAAAGCACTTGTAGCTGCACCTGTTGGTAGGGCAGAACTAAGTACGTCCACATCCCCAATATCTACACCAGAGTTAGCTGATAATTTACCTATAGCATTTGTACCTGCTGGTAAGGATGCGACTACGTCAACTTGTAACTCAGTCCCAGAAACAGCTCCAGCTAAAAGACTGGTATCTGCATCAATTGTAGTTAATAAGCTGTTTCCTGAAGTTTGTAATGCACTTGTAGCAGCACCAGAAGGAAGGGCAGAAGTAGAAATATCTATCTGCAATTCTCCATCAGAATCAGTTTTAAGAACTTGAGCATTAGCACCGTCATAACCTCCAACAATCATTATGGATGAAGGTAATGCGCCCCCATCACTTGATTCAGAATCAATTGTTGTAGTAACAGGAGGAAATATAAATTGAGCCATTTTACGCTCCTATTGTTTTAGCAGACAGTATGGCACTAAAAGTACCTGCGCTATGAGTTGAGTTAGTATAAGAGAGCCTTATAGCCCTAAAAGGAATTTTATCAAAAACTACTACATGTTCACCAGATGTAGCCCCAGTAAGAGTAATACTTCCACCTGAAAGAGTAAGATCGAACCAATCTCCTGCCACAAAGCTAGAAGCATCGGGGTCTAGATTTGTACCCTGTATCACTACAGTTCCAGTGTGAGCAGAATTAGCAGATCCACTCCAAACAATATTTATTGATAAATGATCTACAGTAGTTGTAATTGTCGCCGTAGAGTCGACACTGGTATCTAGGTTTACCCCATCCAGCATCTTATAGGTATAGATTATATTTTTTCTTCCCATGGGAAACTCCTTATGAGTTAGAGATTATAATCTCTAGTTTCTACTTATTGTTTCTTTATTATTATTTAAAAGCAGAAGGATTTTGCATCTTCTCTAACTCAGTAGCTTTTGAACTAGCCATTTTCATATCTCTAGCTGCTGTAATAGGAACTTTATTTCCCCCAGGATATCCTCCTGTTTTGGATTCTGCTGATTCTGAATAAAATTGTTGTAGTGCGCTAATAGCTTCTGGTTTTAGGGCTAAGTCTGTAGGCATATCTAATAACGTACCTAGTAGTAATCTTTGCTTATAGTCTATACTTTCAGGATTATCTTGAAGCTCTTTCATTACTTCTACTCTCATTCTTATATATAGATTAGGATAAACAAAACTTATAGCCTCTATACTCTCTCTACTAATGTTTCCTTTACTAAATTCTTTGAAAACTTTCATAGGGTTTTCAATAGCATATAGATACTTCTTGATTTTATACATTTCTTGACTAGTAGGTTTGAATTTTTTATTAGTAAATGGATTAACATCTGTAAACCGTGGCATTTTAGAATCTAAAAATAATAAAGCCTTAGCTGCCACACTTTGCATATGTGTAAATGTATTAGGAGCATAGACAGACATAACAGGATTAGATGCGGCTTCAGATAGAGCTAAAGGCTCAGCCTTAACTGTATCTAACTTTTCTACCATATTATCTATACCTTCATTCTCGTCCTTAGCTTTTTTTCCATCCTTAAAAGTTAAAGGAGAGTCTAAAAACATTTTAGTTGATACTGGAATAATGGTATCTTTAAAATTAGATTTAGATAAAAAATCTTTTGTCCCTTTCCATAGCCCTCTTCCAATTGATTGATTAGCCTTCTCCATTCCAGAGAATACTACCATTCTATTGTAGAAATCAGACTTAGCTGTTGCCCTTAGGAATAACCCCATCCCTACGGCTCCTCCTAGATGGACCATTTCAGCAGCCATAGCACCTAGAAATCCTCCTTGTAGATCACCCCATAATCTTCCACTCTTAGCTTTGATGTGTTTGCTTAGGGCATTGTTATAGGATGCAGCAGTTCCATAATCTAACATAGACTTATTTAAAGCTTGCCCTAATTCTGCAGGTGCGCCTTTAGATATAAGACCCACTTCTTCTCTAAAGACATTGGCAATTTTTTGATCTATAGCTTGATCAATAGTTAATTTAGTTTTACCATGAGGAACTACTTTGTCGTACTTAACTTTGTCTCTCCATAGACCAGTAGCACTATATTGTTTGGAAGAACCCTTTCTTATTAGTTTATCACTCCACGTTTCTATGGCATTATCAACAGCCGATACCTTAGACGCATAGCTACCTTCTAAGGCACTTCCAAATTCATCAGCCATGTCTTTTTTAAGATCCTTTAATGATTTAGTTACTTGTGCAGCTACTCTACGTCTAGTAGGAAGGTAGGTAGCTCCTGGTTGTTGGATATCATCTATTTGTCTTAGAGTACTTACTATTTTTCTAGCAGATTCATCTTTAAACTTCTCTACTCCTCTGTAGAGTTTCATAGGTCTTGAGAATACGCCTATGTTTTCTTTTTCAGCTACTTTTCTAAGAACAGTAGGAGTATTATTAGCTAAACTTGGTCTGTTCTTTTGAATATGATCTATTTCAATATCATCCAGACCTGCCATTTTCCACGACCGTCTTACTTTATTAAAGGCATCTCCACCTACATCTTTTATTTTTTTTGTAGCATATCTTACAACTCTGTTGTTTTTAACTATAGGAACAACAACTTCTACACCTTTTTTAAAAACTCCAGGAGCCATGCCAAAAGCCCCACCAGTAAGACCGCCCCATAAGGCTCCATGTCCACCGTAGGCTAAAATATTTTCACTATTGAATTCCTTATCTCCAAGAGCGTTCTCACTTATAAGCTGTGAACCTCCAAGCATAAAACCTTCTACGCCTGAACCTGCACCTTTAGCGATACCTTTAGCTAAGACATCACCTACTAGTTTTTTACTATATTGTTTTCCTACAATCTTCTGTATTCCCTTAAGAGTAAGATGTTCTACGGCTGCACCAGCTTTAGAAGCTGCCAATACTCCACCACCAGTGACTTGCGCACCTCTAGCTAAGGCACTTGTTCCTCCTGAGAGTACCATAGGACCAACTATTCCTAATCCTGTTCCTACTCCACCCCAATAAGGATTTTCTCTAGCTCTTGCAGCTAAGGCATCTGTAAGTTTTTTTCCGCCGAAAGTTTTAGCTAAATGATCGGGAAAACTCATTAAGCCAGCATTCAGCCCTCTTTCTACAAAAGTCTGTATTCCTGCAGCCGCATCTCCATATTCATCTTTATATGCTATTTCTTCATCTACAGCCTCATCAAGTTCCGGCGTATAGAGATCCTCCTCTACCTCTTCTTCTACAATCGGAGCCTTAGGGATAGTTGATTCATATCCTTCTGTTTCCAATGCTTTAGTAGTGTCTAAAGACGGTGGAGTTAGTATGTTATCATCAGCCATTTGTACTCCTTACCATATTCTACTTTGAATAGGGAATTGCTTATTTCCGATTAACGGCTTTCCTTCGCCTTCTGGTCTAACAGGTTTACCTGTTTTATCAAACTTAACCCCTCGTTTTTTTGCTTCGATACGTTTTCTTGCTCCTTTATAGAGTTTAATAGCTTCCACTCTATCTACTCCTTTTTTATCCATTATATCTTTAATTAGCATATTTACTTTCATAGAAGGCGTTGCTGCTGTTGAGATAGGTTTTCCAAGAATAAATAAAGAAGGATAGCCTTGTCTTTCAAGATCCTTAGAATACATTTTATAAACTCTATTAGCATCTTGTACTTTAGCTTTTAATACTTTATTAACTGCATCTACAAATGAAAGTCTATCACTTGTTGTAAACATAGTACCTTTTGCCATTTTATTCCACTTTCTAGCAAGAAATAAATATTGGGGATTCATACCTGCAGCAGTTTTAAACTCTCCTTCTCTAACAACCGAACCTGGGTCAAGCATTTTCATAAAAGAGAAAACCATAGCCATATCGCCTGCACCACTTGGTTCAGCAATATCATATTTCATTAGTTTCATCTTACCATTAATTTTTTTCCAATCCATATCCATGAAAGTATTTTCCATAGCATTAGCTGCATTCATTACATTTGAAACGTTGTTATCCTTTAAAGCTTTTTTATAATTCTCGTTTACTGTACGATGATGTTTTATCTCATCTTTAGTATAAATCTGTTGATACATATGAGGATTATACTTAAATAACTGTTCAGCTTCAGCAGGATTTCTCATAATACGAGATTTCATTCTAGTTTTAAAATCATTTTTATCTTTAACCGCTTGATTCATTTTTAAATTTTTACTTATTTGCATCATCTTAAATCTAGTTTCTGGATTACCTACTATTTTAGCCCTTCTTTCAATAGCATTTGTAGCCCTTCGTGTAGCTTCTTTTCTAGTCCTCATAGCATGATCTATGTCTAATTTTTGAGATTGAACATCTTGATCTATTGCAGCGTTTATCATATTGTAAGCTGCAGCAGCGCCTTCTGCTGGTAATGCGTATCCTGCTACTAAGGCTCCTAGAGCAGATACAATTTTAGCAGGAGTACTCATACTATGCCAAAACCTATAAGGCTCTATTTTCTGCATTTCTACATCAGCTTCAGCTTCATCCTTTAAGGCTCTTTTTATATCAGTTTGAAACTTCTGATCCATCTCCATCATTTCTCTAGCATAAGAATCAGGATCATAGAGTTTTTTCTCATCAATATCTGATGGCTCACCCTTAAGAGATTTAACAACTTTTTCAAATCCAGATTCTTCAACTACATCTGGTTTTGGTGGAGGAGGTGCTACAGGAACTTTTTTCTTTTTTTCTACCTCTACTACTTCTTCTTCTGTAAGCCCTAATCCCTTTTGCATCATAGGACCAGGCTTTTTACCCACGTTTCTAGCATGAGCAGACATAATATCTTCAGGCTCTTGAGGAACAGGTTTATCGTATTTTTTTATAGTTTCAGAAATTTCTTCTCTTGTGGTTTTTCCCTCTTTAACCATTTGATTAAGTTTATTTCGTCCTTGAGATGTTTTACCTTCTTGAACATATTCCATTACTACTTCATCTACGCTCTCAACTTGTTGAGGTTGAGTAGGTTGAACAGGTTGATCTGGTTGAGCTTGAAATTGTTCAGGAGTAATAGGGGCTTCACCTGTAGCAGCCTTAGGAGCATCTTGATAAGGAACAGGTTGTTTTACAATGGGATCTTGTCCTGGAAAGATTGGACCCATTTCTGCTTCTTCTTCTATTTTTTCTTTATCTACAAATACTCCATCTTTAGCAGCTAATACTTGTTCTTCTTCTGCTACTGCAAACTCAGGCTCACCTTTAGCATAGACACCATATGGAGTAGGCTGATCTAAAGGCATTTGTTCAGGTGGAACTTCTGGAGCAGGTAATTTACCTGGAAGATAGTCCTCCTCAGTAGCTTCTTTATCTAATTGTTCAAGTTCAGGTTGATCAAGAGTCCCTAATGGAGGTGATGTATCTACAGCAGCAGCATGAGTAGGACGGTCTTGGATATCAGGAGACATATCATCTATTTCTTTATTAATATTTGTTGCATCTTCCTGGGATATTGTATCATCTTGAGATATTGGAGGTTCAGAAGTTTCGATAGTAGTTTCTTTCTCTGCTTCTTCTACCACTAATGGATGGTTTCTACTTGTCTTTTTACTACTATTCCATTCTTGCCATCTATCTGCTGCTTTTTCATATTTCTTTTTTAATTCAGGTGTTAAATCTCTATCGAGTTCTTTATGAGGTTTCCATCCTTTTATTACCCAGCCTTTTTTTATATGCTGGTCTTCAGGGTTTCCAAATTCATAATTACTTCCTCTTGATTTTCCAAGATGAGCATCAAAAACAGCATTTCCACTAGAAGGAGCTATTTCAGGAATAACAAACCACTTCTTTTCATCCTGTAATTTTTGGATCATTATATCCCCACCCGGTCTATTGAACATATTTTGATAAAAGTCTACTTTATTACCTTTTTTAACATGATCAGATTGAAACCCTCCTAACAAACCTCTATGCTTTACCATTGTATTTAAAGCTTTATTTATATGTCTATTTTCAATACCAGCATCCCTTAATTGTTTTGTAAAATCTTGTATCCAATTATTTCCACGATACCTTAATACAGGAGGTATAGAAAGGTCTTGTCCTGAAGCATTTGTGTAAGTATTGTGTTTCCAAGGTTTTGATCTATCTCTAACTCCTGTATAGTAATTATCCATATTAGTTCGCATCAAAAAACTTTCAACAATATTATTTATCGTAGGATTTTCTAAATCTAAGAAATTAAAATTAGGCTTTCTCCTTTTCATTATATTAAAAAGTTCTTTAAAAGACCTTTTAGCACTATTAACTACAAAAGGACCTCTATAGCCTACATATTTTAAATCACTTATTACTTTTCTTTGTTGATCTGAGGGCATTTGGTCAGCACTAAGAGGGCGTCCGTTTTTTCCTACTATATAAGGGTCTACATCCTCATGTCCTACTTTAGCCATAATAGGAAACTTACCCGATCCCCAAGAACCATCAAATTTATCTGGTCTACTTCGAGCAGCTCCAGTAGGTTGTCTACTTGCAGGTCTTGTAGTTCTTGCAGGAGTATCAGCTTGTTTAGCCCACCATTTTCCTTCAGCGCCCATAGCAAATTTGATAGCTCTTTCATTCTTTAGGGCTTCTCTTTGTTGAGGAGTTAGTTTCCCTATAAGACCTCTTAAATATTTATATGCTTTTCCCTTTTTACTCTTTTGAGACTTAGGAATATCACTAGCTGCTTTCCATGCCTTTTTTATATCTTTTAATTCAACTCGATTAGCCATCTTAATACCCCATCTTTTTCTTTGCCTTAAGGACATCTTTAAAAGATACTTTACCGCCACCTTTAAGTCTTGTATCCATCCCCATTACACTTCTTCCAAAGTCTGTCAGACTTTTTCCTGCTTCACCTTTAGCTCTTCTTAACTCTGCTGCTCTTGCTCTTTTTCTATCTGCTGCATCTTGTTTAGATTTAGCTATACTTCCAAGTAAAGACTTAGCACCAGCTACACCCATATCAGCCCAATCTTTATCTGTCATACCTTCTGGTTTCTTCTTTTTAACTCCTGGAGCATCTACTTTTGGAGCTACTTTTGGAGTTACCTTTGGCTTAGCCATAAAAGGGTTTTCTCTTCTAACTTTAGCCTCAATACCTTTTTTTCTTTCTGCAGCCATTTCTTTTGCCATAGCTATTTTATCATCTTGTGCAGCTTTCTTCGCTTTAAAATCTTCTCCTGATCTTTCACGTTTAGCTTGTTCTTTATCCTTTGCTTTTCTCTTAGCTGCAAGGATATCTTTTGAACTTCCAAACCATTCTCCAGTTGAAAGACGATCACCTAGTTTGCTAAAAAATCCTTCTTTCTTTTCATATTGTTTTGCTTCTTTTTCATCTTGTTCATCTCTTTTTCTTGCTCTGTCTGCAAACCGTTCTTTAATAGACATTTCTTTATGAGGTATTAAACCTTGTTTTAATAAGAAGGCTCTCGCTCCTTTTTTTCTTTTTAAATCTAGATCACTTGCATCTTGTCTTGACTTTTCTCTTTTTAAGGCTTCTTTATCCTCATATGTTTTTGCAGCACTTGCATCTTGTCTTAGCTTTTCTTTATGGTCTGCTTCTATAATTTTCTTTCTTCCTAATCTTCCTGCTTCTGCACCTTCTTCTTTTTTTCGTTCTATATGATGTTTTTCCATCTGTTTTAATTTTTCAGGACTATAAACTTTTTTTCCTATTTTTTCACTACGAATTAGTGGTTCATCTTCTGTCATATAAGCTTTTATTTTCTTTGCAAACTTTGGACCAAATTGATTATAAATCTTTTTTGTCTTATCTGTAGCTAATAAATCATCATGTTTTCCTACTTTAGTACCGTCTTTAAGTCCACGCCTAAGTTTAGATGCCCTTAAAGCTTTTTCAGCCAGTTTTTTAGCAAGACTATCATCGCTTTTACTCTGTCTTGAAACTTCCCTTTTTAAACCAATTTCTTTATTTCTATGCTTTATATAAGTATCTTCCTTTCCTTTTTTTACTCTATCTTTCCAAGATGTTCTCTTTTTACGAGATTTTAATACTCGTTTTTTAGTCTTAAGACCTTCTGCCTCCTGAAATTTTCTACCTTTCTCTCTAAGCAATCTTTCTTTTATATCTTTAGGAGATTCCTTTCCTCTTTTTACATTTTTCTTTATAAGCTTATAAAGTGAATCTAAAGGAGAACCCCCCTTTCCTAATTTAACAGGTTTCTCTTTTTTCCTCATCCAAAGTGGCGGTTTTTTTGTAGAACGAGGTTCAAGTTCTTTTTTATAAGGAGCATCAATATCATCACCATGCTCTGGTAATCTATATTCCTTTCCTAAAGGTTCTTTAGATAGTTTTTTTACATTTAATTTAGGACGATCAATAACTGAACCTCCACTTTTAAGCTCTGTGTCCTGCTTCATTATTCCTTTACCAGTAGTAGCTAACTCACCTGCTGCTGCCTGTTCTCCCTGCGATTGTTGCTGTTTTCTTGCTGCCGATGCAGCTTTCCGCCTATCTGCTTCTGCTTTAGCCATAGATGCGGCTGTCATTACGGCTGCAGTTATACCAAAATCAAATCCAGGAACACTTGAGGATTGCCTCTTTTTTATATTTTTATATCCTGTTTGACCTTCTTTATAATCTTTTTCAGCCTTATCTTCAAAGTGCTTAAAAGGCTTATGTCCTATGGAGTCTAGGAATTTTTTCCTAACCTTAACACCTTTACCGAATTTCACATCTCCTCCTTTTTTTAATCTTTTTGCCATATCAGGATTTTCCTGCATTCTTTCCATATTTTTTTTAGATTGTACAGCTTCTTTTGATCTCGCCACAGCTTTTTCATAAACAGGATTTCCTAAGTCTTTTCCAGATGCTCCTACAATATGTGGAAGTTTTTTCCCTTGATAATTCCTGGGCTTCATTACGGTTGTTATGACTTTTTTTTCTCCAGGTATTGAAGGAGATACTTCTTTAGGCTTTCCCTTTGCTAACTGTTGATCATAATATGCTTCTTGTTTTTTTTGAAACGCTTCTGATTTAGCCTTCTTAGCCTTAGCTGCTTCAGCTTTTTCTCCTTTTTCCTTAGCTGCCATACCTGCACCAGCTACTTTTCCTACTACTTGTGCCTCTTTACCTAATAAACCTGATGCTGCTGCTTGTTGTGCTATTTGAGCTACTTCTGCTCCACCAAAATATCCAGGAATAAGACCTTTTGGACTCTTTGCCTTAGTATCTCCATATTTAGATTGAAGAGCATATAAATAAGCAGACCCTTTTTGTCTACTAGGTTGTTTTCCCTTAGCTCCTAAGGCTTCTCCAATTCCTCTTACAGTTTTGGCATTAACTACAAACTCTCCATCAGATAACCGAGCTTTAATAGAATCAGATGTTTCTGTTCCTGGTCCTTTTATTTTTCCGTTCTTTTTAGGATACGAACCACCTTTAGCATATCTTTTAAGTATTTCTCCACCTTCAGCTTTACCACCACCAAAGTTATGAACCCTAATACCATTAGCAATATAGGTATGGTCATTTTCAACTGTAATATTATAAGTTTTATCTACTTCATAAAATTCAAGAGACTTAAAAGGTCTAAAACTTCCTTCTTCATCTACTAGACAATGATCGGTATTAAATTTATCTACTTGTAAAAAAGTATTATTGGCTTCTAATATCCAATGATTTGTAGTAACCAATACTTCACCACCCCAATAAGATAGCTTATAAATATCTCCAGCTTCATGCTCAAATACTTTAGTAACTACATTAACTGAGATTTGACCTTCATCATCAAAACTTAGAACCTCATCCCCAACCTTAATGTCTTTTATATAAACTTGACCCGATGGGGTTGATATTTTAGTATCGGCTGCGAAACATTTAGATCCTGCTTTAGCAGCTTCAACTTGTGCCTTCATTCCTTCTCTGGCTAATTTTTCTCCAAGTCTAAGTTGCTCATATTTCATTGACGCAGTTTTATCTGCCTTAGAAAGACCAATATCTGATGTTCTCATTTTACCAGCCATGCCAGCTACGTCTTTACTAGCTGCTAAGGCTTCGGTAGCTGCTTTTCTAGAAATACCCGATGCTTGCTGTTGTAGCATTCTCTTTGCGCCTGGTCCTCCTGCTGCACTTGCTCCAACAAGTCCTGCTAATGCCGCTTCTCTAGATACTCTTCCTGCTTCTCCAGACCTTATACGATCAATAGCTTCCTGCCCCATTTTCCTAGCTTCTGCTTGTTTACCAGCACCTTCTAGTTTTGTCGTGAAAACTTTTTCTGTTTTAGCTCTTGCTTCCTTTTCTTTTCTTTTCTTTTCTGCTATTTCTGCAGGAGTTGGACCACCTTTAGCTGAACCCCCATATGTAGGACGACCAAAAATACTTCCTCCTCTTCCTCCTCGGTTTCTTCTTCCTCCACCACCAGCATAATTGCTACCTGATCGAGTAGTTTCTCCTTGACCAGTATCGCCTCCCCCCATTCCTTGTCCTTTACTACTTCCTCCGCCACCTTTAAAACACTTCAGAGGACCAACAGCATATAGTTTTTTTCCTACTAATTTCATTTTATATCCTTAACTAATGTAATGTGGTATCCTGATAACCACCCTAGTTTCCATTCGAGATGTAAATATGTAGCTAAATTCTCATTAGCATATTTATGATTAATATCTATACAACAACTCACTTCTTTATATCCATTTTCTTTAGCATGTTCAAATACCATTTCTTGATACTTCTGTCCTATCTTTTTATTTCTCATATCTGGTTTGATCCACATACTGTCTATATGGAGTCTATCACCATAGCCTTTGTAACAAAAAAACCCATTCTCATCTTCAAAAGTATCAATATCTTCACATTCTTTTCTACTTTCTTTCCAGTATGTCATCATTATGGTCCATTTAGTATAATTAGGTATTTGTACCTGTAGTAAATATTCTAGATTGCTTAATCTTATAGTCTGTACCTTTAGAACCAGCTACAAACAGTAATTGGGATAAATTAACCCCACGTCCTAATTGTCCTGCATCTTGTAAGGTTTCTATCCTGAGTTTTATAGCTTCGCATTTTTGTTTACTAAAGTCAACTCTAATTTGATACTGCATTACATCTTTTCCACCATAAGCTATGGCTGTGGTGTAGGAACCTGTAGTACCTCCAGGATCTCCATAATAACCCTTTGCCATTCCTGTAGGAGTGTCTTTAACTCCAGGATCTCCAAAAGCATAAATTTGAGTATAATCCGTTACAGCTATAGTGGAGAAATCTACAAAAGTATCATCATAATCATAAGCTACACTGACTTTAATCTTATGAGGAGTAAAATAATCTCCTAATAATAACATTCTATAGACCCTAATAGCATTTTGAGCAGCTACAGGGTTCATCCAACCTGTTTCTAGTGCCATGTTTATAGGCACTCCAGCATCGTCATAGCTATCATAATTCTGTTTAAATAGTTGATTTCCTTGAGGATTCTTATGAACATAGTAATAACTATCTCCAATAACTACAGACCCTTCTCCTCTGTGGTTCATAAATGTGGTCCAGTATCCCCTATAATAATTGTAAACTAAGCACTCTCCATCAGAAGTTAAAAACCTCAATTCGTTTGTTTTAGCTAACATATCTGCCTTAGTTATATCTAAATGATTAAAATCATTCATAGGCGCACCAACATATTGTAGCCCTAATGATCTAGATAGCATGTAAATGCCTTTATTTGATTTAAAGAATAAACCTTGAGGAGCTAATACTAGACTGTTTTTATTAGAACACCCCACATCAGCAGATATAAGTTGGGGTTTGGAAAAAGTATCTTGTTGTCCCAAGTTATTTGGTCCATCTCCAGATAAAAAGAATATAGCATTTTCTTTAAATATAATTAACTTATCATCCATTCCCTTTAAGGCTACAATATCACCCCCTAATTGAGATATAAGAATAGATAAAGTCTCATTAAACTCTATACCGATTTTCTCTCTTAGTATCTTAGAATATCTAACTTCTAATTTATTTTCTAATCCTGCTAAAAATAAACGGTTCTTAAAACTACCTGTAATTGAGTTAGCAGGAGGACTATGGTTTTCCAATACTCCTCCTGTAGTATAGAGAAGTTCGTTAGAAGAAATACTAGTATCTGAAGCTGCATCTATAAATGATACTAAATCCACACTACCTGTATTTATAATAGGTTCAAAAGTTTGATCTACTGTTATTTCGTTATCTCCATTACATCTATAAAAAATACTTCCATTAGCTGCTGTTCTATAAAGTTCTAAATAAACATTAGATTTTTGAGTTAAGTCTATAGTAGGAATTTTTACAAGAAAAGAATTAAATCCTGTTTCAGAAACAGTAAAATCTGTATCAGAGACAGAAACAGAAGTTTCAGTAGATACGGCTGATTTATGAACATTTCCTTGAGCATCTGCCCATGTAAAAATAGCCTTATAACTGTAGACATTTGTTACCCCAGTTCCAGGTTTTGGAAAAGTGGGACTAGCTGTACTAACAATTGTACCTCTTGTGGCAATAGTAACATCAGGAGGGTAATTAAAATTTTGTTCAACTAGAACATTTCCATCGTAAGCCTTAAGTTGTCCACCAGCAAAATTTAGATTTTCCCCAAGTTCTTCTGTTTGGTTTGTGATAGTATTACTAAAATTTATAACACTAGAATTTACACCATACAAAGAAAAGAAACTAGTAGCTCCATCAGTTCCACTTAGGATTTTCCCCTGTCTACTGTTAACAAATAAAAACTTTTCAGTTGTAATTTGAGGAACTCTAGATAGACTAGCTATGCGATAAATTGCATTAGGATTAGAAGAACCGTCATAGTTATAGTATCCTGTACTTAAATCAGCCTTCTTACGAATCGTACCTAGCATTGCACCTGCTGTTCCTGGACTAATTTTAGATTGGACTGATCCATCTGATTTCATAGTATAATAGGTAGCATTTAAGAAAGTTTCTCGTATAACATTTAAATAAATATTAATATCTTGAACAAAAGCCTTAGAAGCTAATCCCACTCCTCTTGCTACATCTGAAGCAGTTCCTACAGTAGAAGTAGTAACATTATAACTACTTTTTCTAATAAAAGGCATATTCCAAGTATATCGGTCTGTTGCTACTGTACTGGCTGCACTTGTTCCAGCAGTTATATCATATAAATAAGGATTAGTTTGATTCACTTGATAGAAGATTTTAATTTCTAAACCATCTGAACTAGCAGAAGTAACATTTGTCCCTCCAACTGCATTTGTTGCTGTACCTGTACTAGAAATATCTTCTATAGTAACAGCATCTCTAACCCTAGATGCGGTATTAGACACAAAACCAAACTTAACTAAATTTGCATTATCGATAGCAGTAACAGATATTGTTTTTAGTGGAGTTGAAACCATATCTAAGGCATTTAAAGGAACAATTGCTGTAGTAAAAGGATCTATTTCTCCTGATAAAGCCATAGCTGCATCAGCCGCTATATATTTAAACTTAAGTTCATTTGCTGTATCATCATGATAACCTATTAATAGTTTATTATCTACGGCACACACATCATATAATCCGTTACCAGTTGATATTTCTACCGTCTTTACAGTTTGAGATGCTCCGAATGCGTTTCCAGCATCTGGCTGTAAGGCTGTGCCACTTGTAAGAGTAAGACCGTCCGAAATATAACCAGATAAATCAAACTCTTTATATAGTAAAGTAGCAGCAGTTCCTGCAGCATTAGTTTCTACAAAGAAAGTAAAGATACTATTATTGAAAACTTCTACCTTTACTTTAGATATTGTATTAGTACCAGAAGGAATATTGGGTATAGCTTGATTATAGACTACAAAAGCATCAGTTTTTTCATCTAGTACAGAAAGTTTAAAATACCCTGAATCTACATAACCAAATATTTGATATCCATTTAAATAGCCACAATCTAAACATTCCTGTTCTTTCCCATCTTGTACTATGATCTTAGATTCAGGAACAACAGAATCATAACTTCCTTCACTATTCCAAACATTACTACTCTCAGCATAAGAGTAGACTTGATCTTTAGATATCCACAATGGTTGACTTTTAAACTTTCCTATACCAATTACAGACTCTAAACTAATATTACCTATACCCTTAGAAGGGATTTCATCATATCCATTTCTTTTATTAAACTCTTCTTCTTTATCGAAGGTAATATTTTCTAAACGAGTAAATGATCCAAATGGTTGCTGCTTAGGATCGACCTTAGTATTAAGACCTTGGTTTAAGGATAATGGTACGTTTTGTTTTTGTAAAGGCATACCTATTCTCCTATATTACATCCCAATTAACTGAATTTCCTCTGTTTATAAATGTAGCTGAACCATAATTAGATGCTATAACATAAGTAGCGGCTCCATCTATTGTATTTGCTCCTGCAGCAGTAACAGTAATATTATTAGTAGCTGCAGTTCCTCCAATGTCTTTAATTACATAAAACCTACCTTCTGTACTATCTGCAACAGGTAAGTTTACTGCAAAAGCAGTTCCTGGGTTTACTAAATAAATAGATTTTCCATCTGGTTCAAGAATAGTATAAGTTCCAGTTATTTCCGTAGTACGGAGAGCAAAACGATTAGCTTGAACTCCAGAAGCATTTACTGAACCGCCTGAAGTAATTTTAATTTGACGATCAGCACCATCATTCCAATATAAATCTCCATCTGCTAATCCACTGAATAGTCTAAAATTTAAAGTAGCAGCATAGAGAGTAGATTGGTTAGTAAAATTTAAATAGCTTAAATTTGAAGCAGGGTATGCTGTAGTACTAGGTTTAAAGTCCAAATCTGCATCTATTGTTATAGCTGCAACTCCAATTTTCTTTCCTTTTCCACTAGTATGATCATGAGCATCAATTAAGTTAAAAGCTGTATTAAGGTTAGAAGCCCAAGTAGGACCTAGTTGTACTCCTGGAGTAGGAAGTACTAAAAGCATATTTGTTGTAGTCGATGTTGTAGCCATATTTGTATCCTAAAATATCCAAAAATAAACGTCTGTTGTCGTAGTGTCTGTTTGAAAGTTGATAAACTTTTTTCTATCGTAACTAACTCCTCCTGCTGTAAGAGACTCCCAAATATTAGCGTCTGCAAACTTTCTAACTACTATCCATCCTAACGGCTCTCGTCCTAGTTTATGTTCTACTAGATTATCTGCACTAACTGTTAGGTCTATTTCTTTTAAATAGTTTCCATCAACAATCTGAGAATTAGTTAATGGAGTTAAAACTTGTTCTATAGAATCTTGTACCGTATTTAACTCTGTAGCTAAAGCATGGTATGGGCTAATATAGAATTTTTTATATTTCTTAATAGTCATTAACTTGTACTCCTACTAAACCAAAATGGATTATTAGAAATATGAATATCTGTAATAGTTAAAGGATTATCCGCATCTCTATTAGCGGCTGCTACAGTAATTCTCTGTCTTAACTCAGCTTTTTGAGACATAAGAATACTGACATCACTCTCTTCTTTTTGCAACATCCTTATAGCTGCAAAAGTAATAACATACTCTGCATAACCATTAAGATCATCCCAAAGTGTAGTTGTATCAGTACTAGATGCAAATTGAGCAGCTTGAGGAATATACCAAAGTTTGATTGCCTTAACTCCATCTGGTTTAGGATTGAATATTAAATTTCCTCCTACTAACCTATATCTAACATCAGATAGATAACTCCATGATCCCCAATTTTGATAGGAGTTTCTTTCATTAAAATTAAAAGCTCCTATGGTAAAAAAATCAGCACCATTAATTTTTGCATCTACTCCTCTTAGTTTGTAAAAGTCTGTTATAGCTAAATCTTCAGTAGACGTTGAATCATTAATAGGATAAGTATCTATATTAGCTGTAGTGTTAAAACTTTTACTTTTTACATAATAATCTTCTCCATACTCTTGAACTAGTATGTCTTGTAATTCTGATATTCCAGAATTAATATAATCTACTAACTCTGAATCTTGAACAAAGTTATTACTTTCCATATCTGCTCTTTGTCTAGATCGAGACATAAGAGTAGCTATAGTTACATTAGCCATAATAACCCCCTAAAAAAGAGGGGCAAAAGCCCCCCTAATGTTTATCTTCTTCTTTTTTTTCTATACCAGAAACGCATTTCATAATGAATCCTTTCATAGCTTTGGAAAACTTTTCCTTATCACCAACACCAATAGCGTCAAAGATAGCATCTACTTCGTCTTTATAGTGTTCGTAAGCAGAATCATGCCCACCTCGTTCCATAAAGTCCTCATTAGACTTCTTACCATCATCGTAAGAATTTTTCTTTTTTCCAAACTTCTCCATTATAGAAACTATCATTGCTCCTTTATCTTTTTTAGGTCCCATCATAATCATGATAAACTCCTTAAGAAATTACACCAGCACCAACTGCTGATATGTTGGAATTTTTTACCACTATTACAAATTTCAAAACATCACCATTTCTAATTTCAGTAATAGCTCCTGAACTATTTAAGGCAAAAACCTTCACTACTCCATCAGAGGATACAGTTTCAGCTTCAATTTGAAAACCAAGTCCACCATTTGCAGCAATAGCAGCCGCATCTAGAAGTACTCCATCAAAAAATAATAAAGCCCCATAAGTATCTGAAGCTCCTCCTGGGATTCCTAAAGTAATATCATACTCACCAGCAGCAGTTCTAGATATTGATTTAATACCTGCACTACGACTTTCGTTTAAAGTAGCAGCGCCTGAAGCACCGATTGAGGCTTGTCCAAAAAGAATTTTGATTTTTTTATCTAAAGCTTGTAATCTATTAAAATTTCGATTAGCCATTTTATTTCTCCTTTAGTCTGAGTGTCATACAACACGCAGCAAAAAAGAGGAGCCTTTCAGCTCCCCATATTAAATTAAGATAATGCAACTCTAACATTATAGCCTGGTCCTCTACACCCTAATTGAGCATAGTAACCAACCCTAACTTCAACAGAGTCAGCCGATGAGTCCCTTAGGAACTTAAGACCGTCTGAGTCAAGAATCTTAGGAGACTTACCAAGAGAGTAAAGTTTCCAAACATCTAATTGAAGCATAAAAGCTACGTTATTAGGACAGTTTTGATCAGGTATAACCTTAATAGGACCTCTAGGACCGTGAATCAAGATACCTCTAAAACCAATTTCAGGGTTAACTTTTTGATCAATGTAAGATACTTTAGAACCTAAAGCTTTTTCAAGATCAGCAAAATTAGAATAGTTTACAAAACAAACATCTGGCTTTCCGCCTTCTCTAGCAACTCTAGCAGCAGCACCAATAAGAGCTTCTTCTAAAGGAAGTGAGGAACCGTCAAACCTAATTCCAGCTAAACGAGTAGAATCGGCACTTCTATCAACCCCAAAGAAGGAATCTCCAGCAGTAGGAGCAGTAGAAGGAACCCAAGCCTTAAGACCTTTAACCTTAAGATCATAATCCCCTTCAGGAACGATAAAATCTAAAGCGGTAATACTAGTAATAGTGTTAAGGTTAGCACTAACGACCATAGAACCAGCATCTCTATTTACAGAGTCAATAGTTAACGGTCCACCAGCTCTAACAGATCCACCAGTAGCAGCAGTATAAAAGTCAATTTGCATACCAACTTCAAAATTAGTAATGTCTTGAGCAGTATTAAGAGTTAGAGTAGTACCTGCAACAGTAGTATCAATCTGACCAATAGAACCACCACCATCTCCAAAGAGAGATACGGCAAGAGATCGAGTAGCAGATTCAATAGCACCATCAATTTCGAAAGTAGCAGCTTCCATGAATGCATTCGCATTACCTTTTGAAGCTTCTATTGTCTCGTTTGCAATTGATGCAAGAGAATAGTCAGCAACCCTAGTAAGCAAGAATGCTTTTAACTGAGAGTTAGTCTTATTCGCCTGAGCATCGGAAAAGGTAGCAGAACGACCTTGAGGAATCCCATATTTAATAGGAAGCTTCAGGTTTTCACCACCGAATTGTTCATATTTAGAAACCATGGCAAGGAATGGATTATCCTTGTAGACCATGTTTTCAATCCTTTCATTTGTATAATGCTGCTTTAGAGCTGCAGCAAAAGTTGTCATATTTAAAGCCATTTTAAAACTCCTTAAGTTAAAGCTTAGTTATTAATTATTCCCATTGTAACATTCTCGCAGCACGAGCCTTACTCTCATCATTTGATAACATACGATTAGCACCTTCATAATTCACCTGTGCCGAGTGATCGTTGGATAATGTAACTTGTTCCATTGCTTCTAGCTCTAATGGGTCAATTCCTAACCTATTACTTATTTTTTTTAACTTCATAAGTTTACTAGCTTCTTCCTCTAAATAACTTTCTACCGCATCAGCGGCTTCTTCTATATCTAGTACTCTTCCAGTTTCGTTGTAGTGTTCTTCTATTACATCGTAAACTAAACCACTTGCTTCACTAGCAGCTATTAATTCAAACTTCTCTGGATTTTGATGTACTACATTTCCTATCTCATCTTGAAAATTTTGTTGGATAGAATCATAATAGGTATCTTGTTCTAATTGCTCTTTCTGATTCAACCTATCTTCTAGTTCCTCAAACTTTCGTTTGTAGTCGTTTTCCAACTCCTGCCTCATAGCAGCTAACTGCATATCAGGAGTTAACTTTCCATCATTTAGGGCTAACTCTGTTAACTTATCGTATCCTAAACCAGCCTCTTCCAGTGCTTTAAGAGGATCATTTCGTAGCATATGTTCCCAATCGACCTCTGGCTCTTGATCTCTAGATTCATACTCTGCTAATCTTCGCTCCATTTCTTCAAATTTTGACTCATAATCAGACTCTCTTTCTCTTAGAGCCTTTTCTTTTCTACTTAAAGCGGCAAACTTTGAAGCAAATTGGTCTTGATTTGAACTCTCTTCTGATGGCTCCTCATAATTATCAGAGACATACTCATTGTGATCATACAGATTTCCGGTATTTTCGGCTTCTTCTGTTTGATTTACTACAACGTCATTTAAGTGTTCATGTGATTCTGCTTGTCCGTCCATCAATTTCTCCTTGCTTGGTGGGCATAGCCCGATCTAGTGATCTATTAATTGTTTTCTTATTATAATTGTTTTTCTATTATTTCTTGTTCATTTATTTGTTCTTCTACTGGGGGCATTTCTTCAGGCATTGGAGGTAAAGGCTCTGCTCCTTCCAATTCTTCTGTTACTGCTCCTACAGGTACGTCTGCACCTCCCATAGCAGCTAGTTTTTGAGCTAACTCGTCTGGAGTAGGTTGTGGCATCTTGGCTTTATTTAATAAGGTCTGACAATCCTCCATATACTGTCTCAATAACTCAAGACGATCCTCTGGAGCATTTCTAACTCGATACATTAAATATGCTTGCTGAACTTTCCTAACTGCATTTTCTAAGTTTTGGTAAGGTTCAGGTGGAAAATATTTACCTTCATCCATCATTGTTTCTATCATTTTTTCCAAATTTCTATTATCCGAAGTTAAAAGGTCCATAGTTCCTTCTAAATCAGGAAAATCTAAAAGACCAATAGCTGCCTCTTTTCCTATAAATCCTGCTTGAAGCATATCTTGCACATCTGCTAATCTAGCGGCTGGAGAAGTAGATAAGGCTGATGTAGGGAATATTTGCATCATATATTTGTCAGCATCCATGTTTACATCTTTCCATTTAATAGTATCAACAAATTTTCCATCTCTAGACTTTACACTAAGATCGGGATTTTTTTCATATAAGTCTTTAGCTAAATCTATAATAATTTCTGCTGAATCTAAAAATGTTTTTTCATATCTCTTAGCTACAGACATAAATCTTTCAGTTTCTAAGTCATTAAAAGTTCTTAGGGCTTTTCCTGAATCCAGTCCAGCAGGTTTTACAGACTGAGCAGATAATTGAGAAATTCCTGCAATCTCATATGCTCTAGCAAATAGCTTATCTACATGGGAAAATAATTCTGGAGGAATACCTCCTAGAGGGGCATAAGATGGAGGCGTACCAGCGTACTTGATAACTCCACCGATACGGTTATTTAAGTGAGATGATACAATTTTAGAACTTGCTTCTACTAGAAGTTTTGGAACAGATACTAAGTGCATTGAAACCTGTATTGTTCTAAGAGTTTTATTAATTTCAAGCTGTAAACCTTGTATTTGCTCTGCTAAACCTTGACCAAAAAAACCAACAGGTCTTACATTCCATCTAAAAAATACAAATGGAAAGTATTCTTTATAGTAGTTTTCTTCAAATAGTGTAGTATTAGATACGCATATGCTATGCTTTCCATCTTTAGCCTTAGGACCAGAAGGTAAATGCCAAGATTCTATAACTTTTACCATATCTTTTAAACTTCCAACATAACTACCTTGTTCTCCATTAGTTCCTAAATTACTAGCTACTTCGATTTCTCGTTCAAACTTAGGAAACATTTGTTGTAAAACATCTTTATGGATATATTTTTCCTGGTGCATTTGTCTAGGTTCGGCATAGTAACATTCTATATCATCTACTTTAATTTCCTCAATAAGGACTCTTTCAGCATAAAGTTGTCCATTTTTAATAAAAAACTTAATAGCCCCAGTTCCAAAAATACAGGCATCAGTAAAGGCTAGAACAGCCTTAGAGTAAAAGTCCATATTCTCAAACTGACCTTCTACAAATTTAGTAAGTTTTTTTGCCTTAGATTGAAGGCTAAAATCACCACCTGAAGTTAAGAAAGTTGCTTTAGGTTTATTTTTAGTTATTTTAGATACTACTGTATCTATCATTGATTGGATTATATTGAGTGTTACTCTGTTAACGGTATTATAGCTTGTCTCTATTCTAGAATAGTTTGCAACATCTAAACCACTAAGATCATAATTACCATATAGTCTAGCATATTTTAAATTATCTGCAGTTCTATATGATTGCCTACTCTGAAGAGTAGATACAAATGCAAACAATTCCTGGTATAGATCATTACGTTTAGCTAGCCACCACCTATTTCCATTTATTTCATCAAACATAAAATATCCTATCTATTTGAAGACCAAAAGAGCATCTCTTCATCTTCTTGATCTTGTTGTTCTTTTTCAAACTTAGATTCATCTAATGTAGACTGTAAATCATCGGTGTAACTTTTAGTAGATTCTATAAAACTTAGTTCAGATAATTCAAACTGAATACCTTCAGATTTAAAAGACTTCACCTTATGTTCTCTACACCATTCTATAAATAATTTAATATCTTCTATATTTTTTAACACGTCTACCTCTTATTGTTCTTCTATTATATTATCTAAAGCTTCCATATCTTCCTCATACATTTTCTCTAATTCAAAAGCATATGGATCTTTCTTTCTTTCTTCACATTCTGTAGCTTCTTTCATTTCTAACTCCTTCATATAGGCATTTGTCCCATCTTTAGGCTTAATTTCTGGCTTTTCAGATAAGTAATGCCTACATTCTCTCCAGGCATATAGCACAGCATCACAAATATCGGAATGATAAGTATCTGATATCTTGGGTCTTTCAGGATTTCTAATCCTGGAGTCTTTATCCCACTGGACTAACATACAATCCTCTTCAAATAACGACTTATTAAATGCCTTAAACTTTTCTGTTCTAAGATCATCATTCAATAACTCGATAAATTCAACTTTTCTAGCCTTATCTGCAGCATCAATATTAAGCCCATGACGCATACGCAGTTCTTCTTGGATCTTTTTACCTAAGGCTCCTGCATCCATGACCATGCGAATTGGATTATATTCGTCTTTATATTCTCTAATTACGGCTACTAATTGACTGATGTTTTGTTTGTTTTTGACATGTTCGTCAACTAAATAAACTTTCTTGTGATGCGTATTGTATCCTATAACAGCAATAGCGTCTGAGTCATTATATCCGATATCGATTCCAATAATGTAGTTCCATTCTCCTGCAGTAGGTAGAGCAGTATAAGTATTTTTAGCCCTACTAAATTTAAAAACCAAAGCATCCTTATCTTCGACCCATCTTCCAAAAGTCTCTCTAATATAGGAAGGGTCCGATTCATCAATACCCCTAATAATCCGTTCTTCACGCAGAATCTCCTCCAAATCCAAATCAGGAGGGGAATGCATATAAGGGTTATCAAAAGCTGTCCAGTGATGGGACTTCCAGTTTTTAGATTGAGAATATTCGTAGAATACTCCAGCTTTAACTGGTCCAGGAGTACCAGTGAGATATAAGCCACCACGCAAATCCCTTAAGGCTGGGATTATGATATCATTTATGAGTTCCTTTAAGTATGACCTAAAGGATTGGCACTCATCTATGTAACATTTTCTAAGTTTCCAGCCTCTAAATTTTTCTATCTCTGTTCTATCTTTCGCTCCTGCTATGTAAATTTTTGATTTATTTGGAAACATGATAATTAGTCTTGTATTATCTGTCTTACACTCCAATTCATATTCTTCTATTATCTTCAATAGATCGGACCAAATAATTGCCCTAGCTTGTTGTTGAGTTATGGTAATATAGAGTAAGTTAACTTCTGATTCTTTAATAGCTGTATCAATCATATCCGCAGCTATGCCAACAGTTTTACCTGCTCTACGAGAACATACAGTAGTTCTAAATCTTGAACCCTTACCACGAAAAAACTTTGTCTGATTATCAAAACAAAATTCCTCAAATACAAATTGAGGTTTTTCAGACTTTGTTTTTCTCTTCTGGATCTCCGCTATTAAGGCTTCTCTGTTTACGTTCGGCAAAGCCTGAGACTTCACTTTTACTCCTTAGTGTTTTTTTATACTCTTCATTACTCTGATCCGAAGGGTTTCGCATGGCTTTATCAAACATTTTTCCATTCTTAAGTTTAGCATTCCAATGAGAGTTGAAGGCTACAGACCGCCGTTCCCCATTTCCTTTAAAGGGATAAACTGTATGTAGTAAGTTGGATGGAAAAATACATAATTGTCCAGGTTGAGGCATAAAGGATACCGAGCCTTTTTCAAGCCCACCAGGACATGCTGTTTTATAAACAAACTCAATCATTCCATCTCGTTGCATTTTATATTCTGGTAGTTTTTTACTCTTGGTTCTATCTTCCATTATGGGTAATTTTAACCATAATACAGATGAAAGATCACAATAGGTATGAAAATGAATAGGATTATACTCATCAGCATATTGACTTACAATCCACATATGGTCTAAATGAACCTGGAGAGTTTCGATCTCATGTCCTGCTCTTGTTAAGGAGTTCCAAACATAGTTGTATAGCATACCTTGTAAATATGGATATAGACCAGCTTCTTCTAAATCCTTATTAGAAACATAGGTTTCTTCTTTTATATTTCCTACTAAATTTTTACCCCAATCTATACGTTCTTGATCTTCTAGAATTTTATCTGTAAGATCCAATAGTTTACGTTGAACTTCATCTGGAGTTTGAAACATCCCCATGTCTGGACCAAAAGGCTTGATAAGATTAAAGTCTGTTTTCTTAGCTAATCGTTCAGCCCATTCAGATGGAGATTCATTCAATTTTAACTCTTTTCTTTCTTTTTTCGCTTTCTTTCCACTCATATTAACCCCTATAGGCTGTTCGTTTTACTCTTGGTTTGTCTATTCTTTGAGGAGTGGATACCTTAGCTCTTTCTATTTTATCTTTTTCTGCTTGAGCAACCTTTATAGGTGATTTAAGATAAATTGCAGAAACATTAGTAAGAGGTATTAAAATATGGTCACTTTCTGATTTTATAGAAACCATACCTAGCTCTTCTATTATTTCTAAGTCTATAGGTAATTTGTTATTAATCTGTCTAGTAGCAAAAAATGTTTCTTGCCTTTTGTCAAACATTACAGATTGATAACACCGTATAGCATCTATTTCATATTTCTTCATTATATCCTCCAATTAATTTTATATTTTACTTGCCTATTCCAAAACGAAAAAGGTTCTATTCTATCTATAATATTGGCTTTTAAGGCTTCTTTAGCCCCCCACCAGTTATCCTCTTTAATAAGGGACATAAACTTTTTAGGGTCTATCTTTAGTCTTTTAGAAATATCTTCTAACATGTGGTTATCAAAAAAATCTAAAGCCTTAAAAAGTTTTTTATTCTTCTTATTTCTCTTATCAGGTCTTTTACCCCCTACGGATGTTAGATGGTGCATGTAGGTTGATGTAGGTGCGCCTATTCGTTCATCACAGAATTGCAGGATTACAAATGCCATGGAGTATGCGTTTCTAACATAACATTTTATTTTGTATCCTTTAGCTTGGAGAGTTTTCATTTCTCCAATAAACTCCAATCCTATATGAACAGATCCTCCTCCAGAGTTTATTCCTATGGTTATTTGTTTACTTATTTTATGCGCTAATTCTGCTTTCTTAAAAGCTTTTATTACATCCTCTGCTCCATAGTAAACTACTTCCCCGATCCCTATATCATATTTGTTTACTAGAACTTCTTCCTTCTCTATGGATCTAAAGCCAAAAATACTTAATCCAAAGACTAAGGCTATTGCTGCTAATTTTTTCATGTGTCGTCCTCAGTTGTGATGAGCCTAGTCTCATCTTCATATGTTTCTAGGAGTGCCATTATGCTTTCTAATTTATTTTTAGTGTTAATCTTTAATTGTTTAATATCCCATCTAAAGTGTCCAGAGTCAATAAGTTTTAATCCGTTTCTTTCTCTGTGAGAATTTTTTACAGCAATACGGTCTATCTTCTCAAATATATCATCCAATATTTCTGCTGTAATCTGCATCATATTGTGGGCTACTTCATGGTTTTTATCTTTAAATGATTTCATCAATGACTCCATATTCTAAACATTTGTCAGGAGTTAAGTAAAAGTTTTTCTTATAAGTTTGATCGTACCAAAATTTTTCATCCTTATTACTTAGTTCTGACATCCACACACACCATTGTCTTTCTTGCTTTTCTACTTGATCTACTTCTTCTTTAGTTTCCGCATGAGAACCTCCTATGTAATAACTCATTTGATGTGCCATGAATACGCAATATTTGGACATGGTCCGTTTACGCCCTGCGGCTAAAAGTAATGTAGCTGCACTCATGACATGTCCGTAAGCCTCAGTTACTATGCGACAATTAGAAGCCTTAATTCGTCCTACCATGGCTAAGGCATCGTAGACTGAGCCACCAGGAGAGTTTATGCGGATTATGATTGTTTTTTTACCCGATCGTTCCAGCTCACTTAAGGCTGCGTCTAGAAAGGCAAAGGACGCTTCGCCGATTTCTTCATTAATTTGAATGACCCTATCAACAAAATTTATTCCCTGTTCAAAGAGATAATCGAGCCTTAGTTTTTCTTTATCTATATCTTTAGCTTTGCTCATTTAAAGACTCCGATAAGTCAGGAAGATAGAGTAATAAATAAGGATGATAAACAAAATTATATTTAGACGATAATTTATCTGCCATGCGAGTATGGTGAGTATAAACAGATGCTTTATCAGTCGAATGACCTACTGCGTCTAAAAGAGTTTTTCCAATCCCCACATTTCTGAAGGTATGTTTTACATAGAGGAAGTGAACTACTAGTATTCCTTCTTCCTCCCCCACTACTATATAGCCGTATAGCTGGGATGGATCGGATTCATTACAAGCTATTAAAACTTTCGAATTATCTAATAACCTTTCTACTATCTTATGATGTTCCTCAAAATAAATTGTGTTGGTTATCTTCTCTCCGAAGTGTGAGAACCTATAAGACTTTAACCAGGAACTAAATATAAAAGACCTATCCTCTTCAACAAGAGGTCGGAGTCTTATGGAATTATTCTTCTCCATTATTGGACTCCAGAATTTTCTTCTCTACCTCCTGTAGATGGGGGTAGCTTAATACTAAGGCTTTGAGTTGAAACTCTAGTTCTTCTATTTTTTCTTGGATTTGATTTTTCTGCATAATTGCATGACCGATTTGGGCATAGATTTGATCTGCTTTCGTTTGGTAGATTTCAGTTGCTTTCATAATTACTCCTTTATATTAGTTGTTTCTTTATTATTAGCTTCAAGGACCTTTTTGGCTAGGCGCAGCAATTCCACATCTGAGAGTGTGGATAAATCTTGAGAGTCTGCAATTTCCCTTTCTTCTCTCTGAATCTTCACCAGGGACTCCAGGTAGCCTTGTACGATTCGGGCTTCCTTTGGATCAAGTGTAACCCCACGAACAGCCTTAGACCTGTAGTGAGCAAGTTCTGCGCCTATGATAGCCTTAGCATCGTGGAGCAGTAGTTCAGTTGCAGGGACTATAGTACTGTGGGTTAAATCTATACTCCTTTTCTTTGGTGGTAATAATATTCGTTTAGGCTTTTCTTTTGACATTACTTCATCCAGGATAGTGTATTTATTACTGTAGTATAGGGGTTCTTTCTACAGAATGCAAGGCTTTTTTTATCCCCCCCCCTTTGTTAAGATATCTTCATATTTGCTACATAGATTGCCAAGATTTCTTCACACTCTCCATACAATTAGTTCTAGAGTAGAGTAATATTAATAATTTCAAGTACTTAAGTTTAGTATGAACATAGTACACAGAGTAAGGCTTACCTTTTCTACCCTTTTTATTTAGGGGATATTTAAAATTGTTTCGTAAGTAGTTGGAAATGTATTGGATAGTATGACCATCACCATGTAATTCTAGGATTTTACGGTCGATTCTAGGTAAAAAGGTAGCGTTTTGGCTTAAAAAGCTTGATATTTCATAGTAATATTGAGTAAAAATATTATATTTATGCTTTATAACACTTAATGGTTTTTGCAAAATGCCACCGTACTCATTAAATAGGTCTTGACGGCGTTTCCCCGATCGTTCTATATCATTGAATCCAGAATCATCTAGGCGCTTATACCATTCTCTTTGTAACTCTCTAAAGGCTTTTCCTGTTAATAGCTCTTCTTTACTTTTCATACTATTTGTTTACATTTTTTATTATAAAGAGTAAAGATAAAGGTTGATTTATTTTTATTTTCCTGTATTATCTATATTAAGGGGGAAAAATGGAGCTATTAAGTATTATTTTTATCTTTTATGCAGTTAAGTTTATTATTATGATGATTGAATCCTTTGGGGGAATGTTATGAAAAGTAAAGTATTTATTAAAATGCATGTAGAACATGCGAAAGAAGTTGTAAAAATTCTTAAAAAAATATCTATGGAGCAATATGATGGGGATGATTATGAAAGTCGATCAACAATTGAAGATAGGTTATTAACAGTAACAGCACAATATAATATTTCAGACGGAATAGAACGGTACGAAAAAAGAATAAAAAGGGCTTGACAGGCTCTTTTTTTTTTGGTATTATTAAGTATAAGAAAAACGAGGGGGGAAAAATGCATAGAAGTATTCAAACTAAAAAGCCATTCATTATTATTTCGGCAGAAAATGCCAATGAGTCTAAAGAAGTTAATGCAAAAAACCATAATGAGTTAATGACTCAATTGAAAAAAGATAAATTCTCAATAAAAGAAGTTGAGGGCGTTTATCAAGGAACGGTTCTAGTCGTTCTAAATAGAAAATGGTTAGCCGTTGAGTTGGCAACCTTTAAAAATTACGCTGCTATTTTTAACCAAGAATCAATACTATTTGTTGATGAAGAAAGAAATGCTTCTTTAATTTTTC